>ERZ827469.226-NODE-226-length-74606-cov-14.407251_pt1 | contig 74606 bp, 67 predicted proteins | sample MGYA00519917_ERZ827469 | MGnify/ENA primary metagenome ERZ827469 (study PRJEB31778, sample SAMEA3449314) | human gut metagenome | biome: human gut; feature: human-associated habitat; material: faeces | place: United Kingdom | collected 2010/2012 ... | reverse complement strand
GCTTTGCGGCGGGCTTCTGGCAGCTGCTTGTCATCTTGTCCGTTATGAATCTCATGGACCGCCTGTTGGTTGACGGCTATTGGGTGGGGCACACGAACGCATGGACGATCCCCGGAACAGAAGATCTGAAGCCGTACATCACCGCAAAAGACAAACAGAAAAAATGGCTTTTCGGTACGGTGGGCATGGCAGTCATAGCGATGGTGCTGGCGGCAATGATGACAGTACAGTGATCGGAAAGACCCTTCCGTCAGCGGCTTTTTCCACTTTCTTGCAAAGGCCGATGCCGAAATGATGAAAATGCAGATTGTGAAAATCAACTTTTGAAAGAGGCATTTTAAATGAAACACATTCACTTTGACATTAAAGGCGATGGATTTTACGGCGCATATTGGGTGTGCAAGGACGGCTCGGACTGTGCGGTCATCGCCATGCTTGGTGACGACCCCGAGGATTATATGGCACGCTCTGCGGTGAAGTGGTTGCTTCGCCTCGGCGTGAACGTATTGACCATGTCGCCCGGCAAAAAGGACTACGGCCATCACAACTATCCGCTTGAGCGCATCGAAAAAGCAATTACATGGCTCAAATCGCACGGCAACGCAAAGATAGGCATTGCGGGGGCATCAACGACTGGAACTCTCGCCCTGACGGCGGCTTCGCTATTTGGCGATATCTCTCTAAGCATCGCAATGACGCCCAGTGACTTTGTGTGGCAGGGCTTCATGCAGGGCAAAAAGGACGGCTGCAAGGAATGGCCTATCGAGGGGGAATCACTCTTTTCCTATAAGGGCAAGCCGCTACCCTATATGCCGTTTTGCTATCAGCACCCCGACTATTGGCGCACGATCTCGGAGGAGTCCAAACGCACCGGCAATATGATTGCCTCGCGCAAGCTGTTTGACGACTCTGAAGCGGCGCACCCGATCACCGAGGAGGAATTTATAAAGGTAGAGAATATCCGCGGCAAGCTGTTTCTTGTCGGCGCAGAGGACGACGCACTTTGGGACACCGCAAAATATATCCGCCGCATGGAAAAACGCCTTGCGAAGAAACCGCACTCCTGCGAAGTCGAGGCGGTCGTATATGAGCACGGCACGCATTTTGTTTTCCCCGACGGTATGCTCAAGACCATGCTTCCCGTCGGCTCGGCACTGTTTGTAAAGCTGGCGTTCAGTGCTGCAAAAAAATATCCCAAGGAATGCAAAACGGCTCGCATTGACATTGACCGCCGCATGACCCGCGTGATATGCGATTGGAGGGACAGAAAGTGACCTATTTGGGAATGCCCTTTGGGATGTGGGCGCTGTTTGCCGGTTCCTTTCAAAAGCAGCTGACCGCGGTGCTGGGCTATGATGCAGCCACCGCAAGAGCCATCACGAAAAAGGCAAAGCCACAATACCGGCAGATCATTGCTGGTTTGCCGGAGTTTGAAAAGACCGACCGTTTCAAAATGAATCTCGTCAACTGCGCCATGATCGGGGCATTCATTCTCTCCATGCCGCAGCGCCCGGAGGTGGACAGGCTGACGGATTACTACGCAAAATCCATGATGACAGCGCCCATGCAGTGGTTCTGCCGCAAGAGCGGAAAAAGCAAATTCACCGCAAAGGATATTGCCGCTATGAAAGCCACCGCCGCCCTGAAAGCCGCCGACCGCAACCCCTACTCGTGGAACATGGAGTTTTACGAGTACCCAGATGGCAGCGGCTACGAGGGACGCTTTACCAGGTGCGGTATCTGTGTGCTGATGAAGGAGCTGGGACTGTACGACCTGACCCCTGCTTTGTGCCATCTGGACTACACCATGAGCGAGGCGGGCGGCGTGACGGATTTTGTGCGGCAGTACACCCTTGCCTCCGGCGGACCCTGCTGTGACTGCGGGTACAAAAAGAAAGGGTAACGGACGATGAAGAGGAAAGAAACGTATCTTTCCCGTGATTTCCGGGATACTGCAGCACAGCGCTTTCCTGCGCAGGCGAAGCAGCTGAACGCCGCTTTCGATATTCTACACACGCAAAATCCTGCTTGTGTTTGCGAAATATCCGTCATCTTCTTTGTTTTCAGATACACTTTAGGGCTTCCGCAAGCCCCCGGCTTAGCCGGGGGGCCTGACTATGTATAAGCAGTCTGAAGCGGAACAAAACAATGCCAAACCCCGTGATTGCGGATAGAGAAAAAATTCAGTGCAGATTTTGGGGTAGAGGGTAAAAGCGGCAATATGGAGCAGATACTGATAACGCCCATAAAAAACATAAAAGAAAAACCTTGAAGCAGAAGCTTCAAGGTTTATTTGGCTGCCCCAGTCCGACTTGAACGGACGACACCCTGATTAACAGTCAGGTGCTCTAGCGTAGTGTATCAGGTTAAGGCAAAGCATCCGTCAAAATAATTTGTTGATACGACATATTAAAATGCTGTTCTTTCAGCAAAGGGTTTCTGAAAGCCAATTCGCGGCACCTCCCTGCCTCGCAAATACCCCTGCAGGCCAACGATACGAGGTTAATGTTTGACCAGCCAACGAAGCTATGGAAAGTATGGATAAACAAGGTACCAACGTGTTAATAAATTGACACGTTGCACGGACAGAAACGGTCACGTACGAATGCGTCTAACAAGCCTGTTTTCCCACGAACCACCGCGCGACAAAATTGCACGAAAACTGCACCCTCGTCGCTTCGCCCTTCGCACACAATTTCTGCGAAATTTCCCTGTCGGTGTCCTCTGCGTCGGCACAGATTCGCCGACGTCGAGGACGGATTTTAATTGGTTAGTTTCAGTGGAGTAAAGCCTCTAGCTTTGCTGGGGGCAAGAAATTATATAAAGGATAATATTCATTTAAAGCTCCTTTAAGGAAAGTCTAAACCACAATTCACCTCATCCGTGCGGGCAGCTTTGGCCGGAACGCCTGTTCGTTGCCCATGTCCCGCAGGTGATTTAGGTAGGCAAGAATCTCATCATCGCTGAAAAGTCTGCGGCCTACGTCGTCGGTGCGGCGCTGCAAGCTGCTCATCAGCAAAGCGTACTCAAATTCCAGTGACGTGTCAAATACGCCCTGATCGTCTGTGTTGACTGAAACTTTTAGCTGCGGCATATGCGGTTCAGATTCCAGAAAGCGCAGGCCATAATGGTTGAACCGGAAGATGGGATGGAACTCATACCGGTGGAACGTTCCAATCAAAACATTGGAGGACGGGTTGCATTCTATGGCAATGCCGAACTTTTCTATACGTTCAATCATTCGGTCCTGAATCTCGTGCATCAAACAGATGTAGGGCTTTGTGATTTCCCAATATACGGATTCGTCACCCTTGCGGCGCACTTCGGCATCAAAGTGATACGCATACAAAAAGCGAAGGATGTTTTCTTCCTGTCGTGCCCCGGACAATTTGCCCATGCCCCAATCCCGACGATTGATGGCATAGTACCAATAATTTTTCCCCGTTGCAATCCGATCACAGAGGAAGATATTAGCTGCGGTTTCCCGCACGGGATTGGGTCCGCCAGCACCGCGGTAAATACCTGGAGAATCGCCGCGCAGCTTCCAGCTTTCATAATAGTAATACCCTGCATTTGGCGATTCCGACAATTCCCGCGGATAAATTTCCCGCAGAAGTTGCCGCACGGTGCGTTCCAACTGCATCTGATATTCCGCGGAAAGCGTAATTCCCCATGCGCGGCAGCGATACAAAATCCAAATCAGGTTATCCAACAAGTTTTGCCTGGGCAACCAGATTTGGTTCTCCTTAAACTTATAGTGTAACTCTGGTGCAACGCCAAGAGCCAGTGCATGACCGATGCGGTCGCCGCGCTGTAAATTCAGGTAGCAGATAGCTTCATCAATGGCACGCATTCCGTCGGCCAGATCTAGAAAATCCTCGCCCGCGTGATAAGTTACCTGCATACATCCGGTGGGACCTTTTTCAATAAACCAGGGCTTTGTATTGTCAAGCGACCAGGGTGGATCACTGCGCAGATACCGAAACTCTGTGGCAAAAGTTTCCGGTCGGCAGCCGATCTCAAAAGTGGCCGCATCAATGGCACGGATGCGATAGCGCAGATAGCGGTTGCAGGCCATCGCCCGGCGCAGAATAATTGCCTGGGTTTTCGCGTCTCTGCGCACCGCCCAGTTGCGGATCGGAACCAGACAGGTGCCACTGTCATGGCAGGGATCCTCTGGCGTTTTTATAAAATGAACTGCATAAAAAGCATTGAAATTTCTGGCAGCATCTTCCGCCCGTCGATAAGTAAATGGCTCCTTTTTTAATGTTTCGGGAATCGGCAGAAGGTGTTTGCTATCATTTTCCTGTTTCCATTCGGCAAATGCGACGAAGTGATCGGTTGTTTGAATCCCTTTGCGCAGTTTTGGAACACTTTTCTTGGGTGTAATGCGCATCTCCAGCGACTGGATGCTTTCCGCCTCTCCGGCATTGACAGCCATCAGCCGGGCCTCACCCAGATATTCCGGAAAATGGTCTGACCATTGCAGATCTTTTCGGTCTTGATAATTGCAGAAATTGCGGAACCCCGTCTGCCCGTTATTTTGGATGATTTCACTGCGGAACTGCTGTTTCAGAAGCAGATACAAGTAGAATAAATCCTGTTCCTCAGGGGAGAACTTTCCTTCGTAAATGGCACGGAAACAGCCGTACAGAAGGACCCGCTCCCCCGATAAAAGACGGTATTCGTTGTCGTTATTGCGATGGGTTTCAGCCGAGATGGCATAGTCCAGACATTTGGGAACACCGTTTGGCTGCGGAAAGCGGGCTGCACGCTGGCGGAGACGCTCTACCACATGGTAAAGTTTTTCTTGTCGTTTGGGGCGCAAAAGGGTGTTGTCAAACTCAGAAAAGCACGACCACGCCCCACAGCTTTTGGCTAAGGAGCTTTTGGCAAAGGGAGAAAAATCATTGCAGAGTTTGCAGACGAAAATTGTGCGCAGCCATGCGGCGTAATACATTCGCTCTTCCCAGGACATTTGATCGTCCATCGGACCGGCATAACTTTTGATGCGGAGATTTTCCCGGAAATATTTTTGCTGGAAATAGCTGTATATCCGCCGGGGATGATTCATCAGATAGACCCATGTGATGGGAAAACTTTGGGTTGAACCATTCAAATGAAAATGATTTTCCGATATGCCTTTTTCCAACATGTGCCGCAGTGCGGGCTCATTGGTGCGCAAAACACCAGGCCAGGCAAAGAAAGTGCGGGAAACCTGCTGTTTCACATCGTTTCCGGCCAGAAATGCGCAGGCAAACAGATCCTGCCCCAAGTTCAGCGAAACCACACGCCAGCCCAAAACCTCTTCCTGGCGACAAAGCGGCTCAGCACCGTCCGCTGTCAGGACCTCTCTGCCATAGGTGTAGGGCAAAGTAAAAATGGACGAAGCTGCCAAATATAAATCCTTCCGCTCTTCGTCCAGTTCCTTCAAAAGCGATTCATAGCGGTTGTAGATTTCTTCCGGGGAACAATTCAGCAGGTGCGGCTGTGCATAGTGAAGATAGCAGTCGCGGCTGAGCACCCCATGTGCATAATAGCCCCCGCCACCGCAGGAAGCTGCGGCATGAATGCGCAGATGGGGGTATGAGGTCTTATTGCGCAGGTTTTCCAGCAACAGTTCCGGCTGCGCCCACAGGAAAAGTGTTTGCAGGTGAATCCATTTATTGCGCATGGTTGATTACCTTTGGTTAAGTTGAAGACTCATTCTGGTTGCTCGAATCGTTCGACGACAAGGGGTCTTCCTGCGAAGAAGCGGTGGCTTTAGAAGAAGCGGGGGCCTGCTTGGCGTTTGCGGCGCACTTTTTACTAAGGGTTTGCAATTTTTTTCGAATATCAGCCAACGAGTTAGGCGATTCTGGAGAACCAAAAACTTTGTCAAAGCTATTATCTTTTGACAGGTTTTCCAATTCTTCATATTCTTCCGGTGACAGGAATCGTTTGAGTGTGTCACCGTATCTTATAAGATCGGCTTTCCATGCCTCTGTCCCCTTGGATGCTTGATTTCGTATTTTTCGAAGAACGCTAATACATATTGAACTCTTTCCACTCCAAAACAGCACATCAGCAGTTTCAACAGAAAGAAAATCAGCCGTTTCGTCAGAAAGGAATACTTCTATATTTGGAATGGGTGCATTTCTTAGCAGTGAGGGAATATAATCCGCCGAGGCGAAACGAACGCCAAGTGGCGGCCCATTATCCGTTCCACTTTGAATAGATTTATAAACATTCTTTACATACGGCCTCAGAAGAGATGTTTTTTGTGCTTTCAGGTTTCTTTGGATGCAATACTGAACATCCCAATTCAAAAGAATAGACAGAGCACTGGCTAAGTTGGTTCGCTCATCGGATATATCCGATAAGGTTATTGTTTCAAATTCGTGAAAGAGCGGTGTGAATATATCAAAAGAGAGGAGTTGGTCGTCTCCGAGCTTTTCATCATCAGTAGTCTTGCTATCCCGTGGCTTTAATTTTCCAAATTCTGCCAATACCCTATACGAATATTTTCCTGCCCCACCACTTCCTGGCACAATTTCCCGGCACCATGCGGTGATTTGATTCCAAAGCGATACGTTGTTGCCATTTCTTGTTTGTTCTATCACTGTACGCAAATCCCCCACTCGAATTTCAAACGAATTCATCTGCCCAAAGATAGATCCTTCCGGGAGTCGATGGGGGTTGAACAGTGTACTACCCATAATGACCTGCACGTCCTGCCAACGTTGCCTTAGCGGTTTTTCCGACAGCATCAGCTCGTGCAGGCGAATGGAATAATACAGGTGAACGGCATAAATCAACGAATAGAAGCGGGAAGATCCGGGGGTTTCTGACAAAATATTCAGCGCTTCGCAGACATTGGCATAGGTTGCCCACTCCCGATTGAGATGCTCATTCAGATAAATATCATGTGCTTCACAGGCATCACAAAACTCTTTCCGATATTCTTCCGCTTTTTTTGTGGAAATCTCTCGCACAACATTTCCGCTGCCCATTACAGTCCCATAATATTCTGGCAGGAACTTCAAAACCATCAGGTTTTTATTGACATCGGCGGTTTTATCCAGTTTAAGTAAAAAGGCACGCTCGCTTTCCTGCAGATTAATACAAGCCCAGGCGTGTAGAAGATAATGCTTGAACCGGGCAATATTTTCTCCCCAATGGAGCCGTTGGGGAACAGCTTTTTCATCATCAAGCATTTTTTCATACCCGTTGCCCTTGATAACAATATCTTTATCATCGACAAAATTGGACATTGGGTAAAAATAAGCCAGGAAATGTGTCAATTCCCGCATGGTACGCGGCAAAAGATTGTGCAGATATTCCGGGGCCAAAAAGACCATGCCGGTTTTCCGGTACAGCAAGTGCAGAAGCTGCTCTTGGTAACTCCATTTCAATTTTGGATCGTCTTTTTCAAGATCCAAATATTTTATCAACAGGTTTGCGGTTGTTTCGTCTTCGTTGTCCATTGCATCGCGGTGCAAATACCTGATTTGTAAACCATGGTAAGAACGCTTAATCTCATCGTTTACATTTACCAGATGAACCTGTTTGGTTGAGGGCAGCAGCTTGTCCAGATAACGCTCCATCATATCATGGCAATCATCCAAACCAACAATGCCATGATTTCGCAGAGAGTCAGAAAATTCTTTGATAAAATTCTGTTCTACTGCCCCCTCAAGCTGAGACATATCAACTGCCAGCAGAACAACAACCTGCGGAACAAACAGATACCGGCGGATGTCCTCCAAAATTCGATGTGCCCGTCCGGTGCTCAAATCCACATCATCGATTTGCAGCACAAGAACGCCATTCTTGCTGCCAGTCCTGAAAGCCAGGTATTCCCGAATCAATCGATACAGTTGCCAACAAAGATTTGTCACATCCTGCTGGTTCCAGATCTGTTCCAGATCATCGACATCCTCATCAAAGATTTTTTCGGACATCATCTGCCGGATGATCCGAAGGCATTTCTGAAAATCTTCCTGCAACTGGTCAATATCCTGCCTATTTCCGGACCAAGGCTTATGCCGTTCCTCCTTCTGCGCGAAGTCGATAAAGTCACTGTACATTCGAACCAGCATCACGCGAAGAATAGAGTCATTCTTTCCCATCGTCGTCGGATCAATACGGGTAAGAATATGGAAGGAATGCTTTTCCATCCAAGCAAGGCCTTGCTCTTTTGTCCCCTTCGAACCATTCTCTTTCGCTTTTTCCAGCACGGTATCCCAAAAAGAACCTTTTTCCTCGTCTCCTTTTTCGGAAAGGTTCTGCAGTGCTTTAGCAAATGTCACCATGGCGCTCGTTTTCCCATGCCCACGCTCTGCGCAGAAAGCAATAATATTATTGGGATACCCCAGCAGAGAGCCGGAATCAATCTGTGAGAAATCAATGACTTTTTTGTCAAGGTCCTCCAGGTAGCAATCAGAATGGCGAAGAATTTCTCCAAGGATTCGTGCAGCTTCGGAAAAATTCTCGTGGAAAATATCATTTGCTATATAAATAGACCCCTCTTTGGCACGGTACTCGTCACCCTGACGGATGGTAATTGTCTTTGGGGCCGCGGCACCTGGTTCGCTCATATGAACATCCCCTCTTCTTTTGCAGATTGGTTTCCGAAAATGAAAAGGTGAGGTGTTTTTGAAAGCCACCCCACCTTTAATTTCTGTCGGCGGGAATCCAATTAACCGAGCCGATATGCTTCAAACTTTCTGAACTGCTTTTTTCTCATATTTTCATTTTTTCTTTTTGCCTGACGACGAAATTCTTCTTTTTGCTGTTTCGCGTCTTTTGTTTCATGAAAACTTTGGCGATCCTGCATTAGCCCAAAACGCCATTCAATCGCGTTCTGGCCGCTCTCGTTCAGCCCATTGATAAACAATAACAATTTCGGGCTTTGAGAACTTTGACTGGTATTTTCCAGACCGGCTTTTGATGATCTCGCTACCATTTTCCGAATCTCGTCATCCAACGAAAGATTGTTATCTAAACAATTTTGCTGTATATCATCCAAAACGAAAAGGTATTCTTCATACTGCATGGGCTTCAACGCCAGCGACGGCTCCCCGGAACACACAACCGTTCCTACGGTTTGCCCATCTCCGTTATCCGAAGGCAGCCGTAGCACAAGAGCGCCCTGATCCATCATATGAATCATACAAGTCGTCGCCTGCGCAAAATCTTCCGCAGACGTACATACGCTTGCCAGGCAACCATAGAAATCAGATATGGTATAGCGCTTTCCTGAAGAGGCCAGCTCTTTCTCGGAACGAAGTGCACTAATCCGGTAATTCTGATAAGCGTTTTCCTCTGACTCCAAACCCATCCGGGAGGCAAGATCGCGCACGGAATCAAAAATTTCTTTTTCCTGCGCACTTGGGCATTCTTCGCCATCCCAGCAAACATATTCATTGCGGTTTCCTGAAGCGTCTTTTTCGCACTCCGTTTCAAGATTTTCCAGCTCTTCCGCAATGCTTTGACCAATATCCGGTTGCTTGAGGCTGTTCTCTGCATTCCAAATCGGACTAGAATCGCGTAAAAGATCCGTCAGAATCTCTGTCAATAAAAAATCCTGTCCTGCAAAATTCTCTCTGCAGAGGGCGCTGATTGCCTTATCATCCACGCCAAAATTTCGTGTCAGTTGACGTATATTTACGGTGCATTTATCTGCTGGTACGCCTGCATATGATAACAGCATTCTGCTCAAAACAAGATTGACACTTTCGGCTAACCACCGTGCATTCCACAGATTTTCTGTTTCCGAAAAGCAAGTTGGATACCTTTCCAGAAGGGATCTCCATTCCTTGGCCCCCGCATACTCCAGCAGGCGCTCGCGAGCCTGGAGATAAGCACTGACCGGGGCTTGGGCCATGATCCAGTAGGGAATCACCATCCACTCTCCTGTTGCAGCACTCCGTTTAACGCGCAGTGACCCGATAGCGCGTGGGTGTTCTTTGTCCGGGAAAGGATAAAGGTAATGCAGCATCGGTTCGTTCCTTATGCCCGTCCTCACTTTCAAAAACTCGGATGGAAGGGCATGATTGGGTTTTGGCGCCGTGTCATAAACCAACCCTAACGCATGGGAAACATTGCATACATTCGAGGAAGTTATCGCCATTGAAACTCTGTTGGAAAGCTTGCGATAATCAATAGTTTCCTTCGATTTCTCTGCATGATAATGATACTGATACCGCGGATAAAGAAGAATTCCATTACTGCTTTCCATAAAGACGTCCACCCAAGTGGAATCCACCAATGCGTTGCGTACATCGCGTAAATCTTTCTCGCTGGCTGACGGAACCGCCTCGCGGTAGCAGGCCAAAACGTGAAATTCCATATTGCGCAGAATGGCATTGAGGGAACGACCGTGTACAATCACCTCATCCAAGTATACGATCATGGGAAAGGTTCCCTTGTCGATATATTCTTTCGTCCATTCATTGGCGCTAGCCAAGGCAGCACCGTCTGTGAGGCAGAAACTCGCATCACAATCCAAAATTTTCTTTAACTCATCCAGAGAAAGATTCTCCAAAAATTTTGGACGTTCTTCAGTATCAGTATGTTCTGCATAAAAAGCAACAATTTGCATGAACATTTCGACCAACACTGCACACCGGCGTGTGTTAATCACAATTTTCAATGTATGCCCCACACGTTCTGCTTTTTGTGCGTAGAAAAGAATCCTTTTCGAAATCCATTGGAAGAGAGGAGAGTAAAAACCTTCTAAGCATAACGCAAGCATTGCACTTTCGGCGTTTATTTTCATTTCGGCTGGAACAGCCGTTCCCCTTTTGAGTGATTCACCCTTCACCAAATCGGTTCCGTTTGTCGAGTATTCCATGCTATCCTCCTGGATCAATGGCTGCGCTGGAGTTGCGCTGGCTATATGAATTGGGGTTGCACAAACCATAGCAGTCCTTTTCCGGTCAGTAAAACGCATGCTGCGCGGCCGAACATATGATGAAACCGCTTTATATACACCCCACACATACAACTTATGCGGGTTGCCTATGCCATTTACCTTATTCGGTGTTGTTTATGAAACCATAAAAGAACTGTACCTCAAATAAGCGCCGCACAAAACGTGCTTGGAAAGCATTTGTAATGCATGAACGCTTGTGTATATTGAATTGCATACGTCAAAAGATTAAACCCTGTCCTCATCGGTGAACCCGTGTTGACGAAGACACATACGGGGGAATTTTGCGAAAAAATTGTGTACGAGGAGCGAAATGGCAAGTACGTAATTTTTCGAAAAAGAATTCACAGAAAAACAAATCTATTAGGCATAGCCGTGCGAAACTGCACTCTGTGTTGCGATTCAATGCTTTGGCACACTAATATGGGATTGCACTCATGTCACAATGTGACAACGGTATGTTACATTCCGCCGAGAAAAAACAATCATACAATATAATATACCATGTGAAGCACAAAAATCAACTGGTATTCTTGACAATTTTTACGATAGAATTCAGAATGCTTTTGTGCGAAACGGCCATGCACCATCTAAAATTATCAAAATCGCCTAATCTAATGCGATTAAGAAATGATTATCATAATCGATCGAAAATAAAGGCATGAATGGTTTCACCGCGCAGTCTCCGTACTCGGAAGATTGCCCTCTAAACGCCAAACCGATAGCCTTGCCAAGTGGTGCGGGCTTACAGGACGCCTGTGGGACACAATAACCGTCGAAGATGGCAATCCGTTGGGCAGCTATCGCGACCATAAAGACCGTAACGGTGGCGTTTGCCGTTATTTCTATATGCGATCTGGCAGGCGGCTACGGCCTGCAGCCCGCACAAGCGAATGCTGAATGATGAATGATGCGCAGAGATGCTTTGCTAAAAGTAAGCGAAACGGTTATAATAATTTTTGCCGATGGATAGCCTCCAGTTTCTTTCCAGTTGCTTTATTCTCGAACTAATTTCACCAAAAAGAGATGCCATTCTGTATAGGATTGGAATAGGATTGGAGATTTTTGATTTTGATCATATCGAAAAGTTACTATTATAAATGATTCGTGCGTTGTCTATGGAAGGATAAAACAAAAATGCGAATGCCGCGTTATGTTGACCTGGCTGAAAACTCTTGGCCGCTTTTTGTGATGACAAAGGCAACAACGTATGGCCTTACACATCCGCGATTCCTGTCTATTGACTGGACAAGGCCGTTCGGTATACACAGAATAAGGAAAAAACATATGGCGCGGGATGTCACTGGACGTAACTGTAAACTTATGCCATGAACCGTGAGAAAGCCTAAACAGTTTGTTTTGAATTTAGGCTTAGGTGTACCACACAGATCGTCTATGGGAATATGCGGGCAAACATTGTGCGCTGGCGCAAGGCGGACAGCGTGAAGGACTACCATCTGGTGCAGAGCTTTGCTGAGGGCGAGGTCATGCCAGAGTTGGTGAGCTAAATCGGGCTGGGGCTGGTCGAGCAGATGCTGGGCAGGCGGTATTGGACTGTTGTTACCACGTGCCTGACAACGAGCCATTATCATAATCATATCGTATGAATCAGTGTAGAGGTAGAGAATGAACGAAGGTATCGCATCAATGCCCAAAGCTATGTGCTGGAGATTCCCGCCATGTCAGACGAGCAGTACGAGAAGTACGGTTTATTGACCACTCAGACCGAACGAGCCACACCAGTGTTGAAGCCCTACGCCGAGTGACTGACCGAGAAAATCGTCAGTTGACCGGGCATACGGCGATTCGGTAGGATGTGGATTGTGCATTGGTCGAAGCGCTGACGTGGCAACAGTTTGTGCAGACGTTGGAAAGCAAGGGCCACGAGATGAATTTCAACCGCAAATATCCCACGTTGCACCCATCCGGCAAATCGTGGCCCGTGCGGTTCAAGCCCCTGTGCAAGCAATACTCCTTGTATTATAGTGTAGTGGTTATTAGAGTTCCTCTCCAAGGTCCTTGTGTGTCACACTTTCCATTTCTCTCTCGACGATTAGTTAAGATCAACCCCATCTGCCAACGGGCACTTGATTTTCACCAGATAATCGCATATAATTAGATTGCGAGGTGAAAATATGATAAAAACGACTGCAATGCTCTTGGAAGAACTGAAGAACTACGCCTCCCCGAAGGATAAACTTGCCAGAATGGTTGAACGGGGAAAATGCTTTCCTGTCGTAAAGGGGGTGTATGAAACTGATCGTAATGTCCCAGCCTATCTGCTGGCAGGCAGTATCTATGGGCCATCCTATATTTCCTTTGAGTATGCACTAAGCCATTACGGATTGATTCCGGAAGCCGTATATACCGTTACCTGTGCGACATTTGAAAAGAAGAAGAAAAAGTACTACGAAACCACATTCGGAAACTTCAGCTATCGTGATGTTCCGTCCAAAGCCTTTCCGCTTGGGATTCAGTTGGAACGGAGCGGAGCTTACTATTACCGCATTGCCACGCCGGAAAAGGCACTTTGCGACGAACTCTATGCGTTTCCGCCGGTTTCTAACGTCAATTCTCTGCTGCGCCTTCTTACTGAGGATCTTCGCATTGAAGAATCCGATTTGAAAAAACTAAATAGAGAAACCGTCGTTGGATATGCGGATGCCTATCGTTCTACAAATGTGAAGCGGATGGGCACACTTTTAAGGAGAATTCAAAAATGAGTACTGCCATAGAACAAATGCTGAAGGTATATCATCCCGAAAACATTTATGAGCAAAAGAACGCCATGCGAGAGGTCATGCAGGAAATCGTGCTGTGCGGTTTGTCCCGCGCAGGATTCTTCAAAAAGGCTGCCTTTTACGGTGGAACAGCTCTGCGAATTTTTTATGGTCTCGACCGCTTCTCGGAAGATTTAGACTTTTCTTTAGAAACAAGTGATTTCGATTTTGACCTGGATTCGTACTTCCCTGTACTTGAAAAGGAAGTTCGGTCATTCGGTTTGAATGTGACAATTCAGGAAAAGCAAAAGAAAGGAAATAGCAATATTCGTTCGGCATTTCTGAAAGGAAATACGAAAGAGCATCTGCTTTTGTTCTATCCAGACGAAAAACTGACCGATAATGTTCCAACAAATGAGGTCATTAAGATTAAATTTGAAATTGATATCGATCCACCTGCTTTTGCATCCTTTGAACACAAATACCGACTGCTTCCGGCTCCTTATGAAGTGAATATGTATGATATGCCTTCTCTGTTTGCCGGGAAAATTCATGCCGTTTTATGCCGGGCATGGCAGTCCAGAATCAAGGGACGCGATTTATATGATTATGTTTTCTATCTGTCCAGAGGAGCCGCAGTGAACTTGCCGCACCTTCGGGCTCGCCTGATTGACTCCGGATACATTGCGGAAAGCGATAAATGCCAGCTCAATGACGTAAAAGAGATGCTGTGCAATCGTTTTGACAGCATTGATTACGGTCAGGCAAAGCTGGATGCCCTGCCTTTTGTCCGGGATGCGGCAAACCTGGATGTTTGGAACGCAGATTTCTTTAAGCAAATCACAACGGGGTTGATGGAGAAATAAAGCATCGCGGGCTTTGGTGAATGAAGCGCCTGCAAAACAGCAGGCAGAAAATGATCCGATATGTTTACACGGCGTGAGTTTTCCGCAGGGGAAAGCGCACGCCTTTTTCTTTGTTTCATTTTGCGGGGGAGGTGGTGCCTATGCTTGCAAAATAAATCGTTCCCATGAAGTTAATTATAAAACACAGAAAATCAAAGGAGAAAGCCATGAAACGAAAACACATCATTGCCCTATGCGCCCTTACGGCTGCCGCTGTTTTGGGCGCGGCAGCCGGGACGGGGGCGTACCTGACGCACCGGACGGCGGAAACCGTCAACACGTTCGCGGTCGGTCGGCTGGAGGCGGAATTGACCGAGCCGGAGTGGGACAAGCTGCCGGATGAAGCGAAGGTGCTGTACCCTGGCAAGACGGTGGCCAAAGACCCCACGGCCTGCAACGCGGCGGAGAGTACGACCGCAGCCTATATGTACCTGCAAGTCGAGATTCCCCGCGCCAGCGTGAGAACTTATACAATCGAGGACATCAACAAAACTGCCGAAGCAAACGAAACAACTGCCGAAAATGATCCGAACAGTGGAGCTGGCGTCTTGGACAACAACGGCGAACCACATACGGTCGATCTGGTCAGTTTTCAGCCCAACGACGGCTGGAGCCTGCTGGAAGAAACTGAAACGGAGGAAACCCACACCTTCATCTATGCGTATGAATCCGCCATAGCACCCGGCGCACAGACGCCGCCGCTGTTTGACTGCGTGACCTATGCGAACGTGGTGGAGGGCGATTTGCCGCAGGGCTCGGCGGTGGATATTATTTGCCGCCTGACCGCCATCCAAAGCGACTATGTGGCCGACGCGACCACTCCGCAGGAAGTGTGGGCAGCCGTCATGAAGAAGGAGGATTCGGAATCGTGAGCAAAGCAAAAAAGAATATTTTGTTCGCCGCGCTTGCGGCACTGGCTCTGGCGGTTTGCCTGGTCGGCGTCACAGGCGCGTATTTTATTGCTCAGTCATCGCGCACCAACACCCTCACGGTCGGCGAGGTGACGTTTGACCCGAAGGAGGACATCCAGAACCCGGACGTGCCGGTGAAGCCAGGCAATTCGTTCACCAAGCGCCCGTATGTGGTGAACACCGGCAATTTGCCGCTGCGCCTTCGTGCCCGCGTGATTTTCTCAGACAGCGCGGCGCAGGATGCCTGCATCCTCAACTATAATACCGAAAACTGGCGCTACGACGAAACAGATGACTTCTGGTATTACGACAAGGTTTTGCAGCCAGGGGAGGATTGCCGCGACGACGCGCCGTTCGATACTGTGACATACAGCGAGAGCGCGGACGCTACGGCGCTGAATCATTACACTCTCAGCGTCTATTTTGAAGCGGTTCAGGAGGGCGGAACGTGGTAAAGAAAGCAGAAAAGCAAACAGAAAAAGCGGTAATCCCGTTTCTGTTCGCCGCCGCAATCATTGCCGCCGCCGTGCTGGCTTCCGCCAGCGGTATTCGCTGTTATGCTGTGCTGACTGGCTCCATGGAACCCGAACTGCCCGTGGGCAGTTTGCTTGTTGTGGTGCCGATGTCGTTTGACGAACTGAAAATCGGGCAGGACATCACCTACAAGACAACGGGCGGCACGGTAACGCACCGGATCGTTTCTATTGACGGGGCGGCGCGGACGGTCACGACGCAAGGGTTGGCCAACAACGTGGCAGATACGCCTGTCCAGGCAGAGAACATCGTCGGAAGGGTGCAGTTGTGCCTGCCCTGGCTGGGGTATCCGGCCAAAATTTTGAATGAAACCAAAAGGAGTTTTGCATGAGAAAAGCGAAAGAAAAGAACAAACCGCTGGTGTCTTTGGCGGCAGCAGGGCTGGCCGCTTTGCTGTTGTTCGGTATGGCGACCGCCGTGCTGGCGCAGGGGACGCAGGGAAAATTTGTCGCTGACGAGCAGAGCGGCATTTCCGAGGCGGACAGCTTGGAAAGTGACAACACGGATGAGCAAGCGGAAAGCCAAGCATCTACCGCCCCCGTACCGACACCGGGAACGTCCGCTGTTCCGGCCGCCGACAGCGGCATGGAACAGACGGGAACCGAGATGGCAGGAAAGAATGACGATGAAACGCTGACTTTGGAAGCGGCGCCTGCTCCGACACCGGAAGGAATGGTGTTATCTTCCGCCGCAACGCCAGAAAGCGCTGATCCTGAAAACAGCGAAACTGACGAGGAAATAAGTGCTTTCTCCGACGATCTCGCCGTTGAGGAAGCCCCTCTCTACGACGCATCCGGTACCTCCGCCCAGGATGCCGTCACAAATTGGGCAGAACTGAAAACCGCCATCCAGCAGGCTGCATCCGGCGCGACGATTTATCTTTCCGGCGAGATCACCATCCCACTGGACGAAGTTCTCTCCGTCAGCAAAAATCTGCGGCTGGTCGGCACCGGGAGCGCCGAATACACAAACACCGTCGGCGTTGGCAGCGAAACCGTCGCGCAAGGCTATGCCTACACCCAGAACGCCAGTCTGCGGATGGGTGACGCCAGCGGCGCACAGACCAATCACGACAACGTCATGATTTATATTTCCAGCGGCACGACGCTGGAAATCGAGAACATCTTCCTCAATGGCAATAACAACTGCGAGAACGTCATTTACACGGAAGGCGCGGACAGCAAAGTCAGCCTGCAAAACTGCACTGTGGGTTATGGCAACGACAACGGGATTCTTTTGAACCCCGGCCAGGCCGTAATCAGCGGTTCGCTGGTGTTCAACAATGGCGAATATGCGGGCGACGGAACCGCGCTGTATCGCTTTGAGAACGGTTCGGCTGTTCTTTCGGGCAATGTGCGCGGGAAGGGCCTTGGCGGCGGCGGGCTGACCTGTTCGGCTGGCTCCCATGTGCAGGCAGCGGCCAGCTCTTTTGTGTGGAACAAAACCTCCGGCTTTGACATCCCCGAAGCCGACAGCTCCGCCAGCGCGGAAAACTGCTTCTTCTGGGGCAACGGCTGGACGGGCGCAAATGTGCGCTCGAACAGCGTTATGACCCTGACCGGCTGCCAGGTGGAGAACAACGGCTACAACACCGCCAATCTCCTGACGACAGACGGGGACACCGCTTCCAACACCTTCCCCGGCTTGGACGTACAAGGCGCAGGCACGATGAAAATCAGCCATTGCGGTATTTTGAACAATGCGGGCAACGGCGTGCAGTGCTACCCTGACAGCAAGACTTATTTGTACGGCTGGAACCATATCTACGCAAACGGGATCAACGGCGTTTACACCCAGGGGCAACTGTGGATCGGCAAGGCCGCGGATTCCGCGAACGGCGACGAAACGACCGCCGTGTACAATAACGCCGCGGACGGCGTCCACACGGACGGCGGCACTGTGCAGGGCGATCACCTGAACTGCTACGGCAACAGCTATTCCGGCATCAGCGCGATGAAAAATGAATCGCTGGACCAGACGGCAACGCTTGAACTGACCGCGCCGGTCACATCGCACGAAAACGGCCACAGCGGGCTGTACCTGAAAGGTGGAACCAAGGCAACGGTATCCGGCGGCAGTTTTACCGAAAACGGCGCGGAACACGCGGAAATCTACGCGGGAAGCGGAACAGACACGACACTCAAGGACGGCGTCGAAGTGAAAACTTCCGCCGACAAAACCCTGCAAAATTCCGGCCTGCGCATCGCGGTGATGCTGGACGGCGTCGATGTGTTCCGCACCGATTCAACATTGCAGATTCCCGCCGGTGACAGCATCCATCTGAAACAGGATGCGGACGTTGTCACCTGGAACGGCGGAACACGGGAACAGCTTGGCGTGACCTGCGAGAACCCGTGGCTGGGGCGGACGATCATCCAGTCGGACACGGCGGTGCTGGATTGGGAAAATAGCCGGGAATCCAACAACGCCCAGACGGCGGAGCAGCACCCGGAGAACGGAATTGACACCAACGTATACTATACCGCTATTGAGGACGCCTATTTCGGCATGAAAAACTCCGACGCGCATGATGTTTGGTTGTCCTACAAATCGAATTATCGCTATTATTACAATCACGACGCTGCGGCGGGCACCGCGCTGACCGTGGACGGCATCGACAGCGGGGAACTGCTGGGCACAGTGCGCAAGTTCTACGGCATCACGGCGGATGTGACGGCACCGACCGATGTGGACGATACCGCGCCCTACTACATTTGTTCAGCGAATGCCGGGCACAGCGCCGCCGTGCAGACCCACTGCTTTGCGGATTGGCTGCTGGACGCCAAAACCTACGCGGACGGCGTGACGACACTGCAAGGCGGCGCAGCCTTGCAGGATATTACGATAAACGACGACGGCGGCAGCATTTTGGGCAGCTATGGCAACCACAAAACCGTAACAGCGGAGCCTGCCGTTCTTTCGTATTATGCGGGCTGGCAGGCTGCCATGACCTACGATCTGGACGGCGGAACGCTGAACGGCGCGCAGAACGGCTTTTCCGAAACCAAGCACAACGGCCAGGGTTACACCGTGCAGGCCGAACCGCAGAAGGAGGGCTACCGCTTCCTTGGCTGGAAGGCCACGCAGAGTTGGAACGGCGAAACCGCCCTGACAGACGGTCTGCTGGCTGCGGGAACTTCCTACGCCAACGACTATGACACGACCTTTACCGCACAGTGGAAGAGGATCAATTTTACCCTGAAGGCCATTGCGGTGAACGGGACGCCGGACATTGGGCAGGCGGTATCCGACAACATAACGAGCGAAAGCGACGGGACGACCCAGACCAAAACGGAAAGCGAAGTACCTTTGGGAGAGAGCCGAGCAGTGACATATGCCCCGCTGGCAAGCGGCAATTACCTTTTGAGTGGCATCTATCTGGACGAGGATGCCGAAAAAATGCAGAACAATCTGGCGAAAAAATACCCGCAGAATATTGAGTTTGCGGACATCGACGCTGACCACACCGTCAAGGCGGTGTATGTGCCGGTAGACGCGCCGACCAAGACCGTGACGGATGAAGCGGGAAACGACCTGAATGGCGGCACGGTGCGGGCCGGGGATACGCTGGTGTACACCGTGACGTGCTGCAATCCGGCCGACGTGGCAAAGACCGTGACGATCACCGATGCAATCCCCGAAGGAACCGAGTTGGTGGAAAATTCCATCACGGAGAACGGCGCGGAAAACAACGGAAAGATTGTATGGACGCTGGAAATTCCCACGCAGTCGGAAGCAAGAGTTTCCTTCACGGTGCGGGTGCAATCGGTTGTCATGGGCAACTCCGTGAGCAACAGGGCGTCGGTGCAGTACCGCGAGGATAAAATTACTCTGCCGACCGATGAAGTGACAACGAACGTCGAGCCGGGCAAGATCACCGTGACCAAGAAGCTGCCCGCATCCGATCTGCTGGCCGCGCACGGCGCGCCGGTGTTTACGTTCACGCTGACGGACGCCAAGGGCCGGGCGCAGCGGCAGAGTGTGCAGCTTTCGCTCGATGCCGAGCCGGACGAGAACGGCGATGTCTGCGCCAGTGTGACCTTCACGGGGCTTTCGGGCGGCGTTTACACCGTCATCGAGAGCCAGACCGCCTGCCATGCACTGGTGCAGTTTGAGGATGCTGAGAACGGCACGGCGAAAGCCGACTGTGCGGTGCTGGAACTGACCGGCTGCCGCGCATCGGCCAGCGTGACGGCGCGGAATGTGCGCCAAAGCTGGGCGGAGGACCGCGACTGCGCGCTGATCGTGAATGAAATTACCCCGAAGCAGGATAATTCATAAAGAATGGGAGGACGATAATTTGAAAAAACAGGTAAAAATCGGGCTTGGCGCGGCAGCACTGGCCCTGGCGGCGGCGCTGTGCGCGGGCGGAACGCTGGCGGGCTGGCGCACGTCAAGCACCGTGACCAACCACATTTCCACTGCCACAGTGCAGGGCATCGTCGAGGAAAAATACGAGCAGGGGCAGACGATCACGCCGGGGCAGACGGTCGAAAAGTGCGTCTGGGTGAAAAATACCGGCACAGCCAGCTCCCTTGTGCGGGCCAAAGTGGTGATTGATTGGGATGACGAAACAGCGGCAGACATGGACGCCACCGATTGCGTGTTCCCCGCCTATAACACCGCCGACTGGACGCAGGGCGAGGACGGCTACTGGTACTACAACGACATTGTGGAACCGAACCAATGCAGTACGGCGCTGTTTGAATCTTTCACGGTTTCCCCGAATCTGACAAACGAGTTGGCGGGCCGCACCGGGCACATTGGGGTGACGATGGAGCTGTTGCAGGCCAGCGGCGACAGCCCCACGCTGTGGGGACGCACCTGGTCGGCCTACCGCCGTACACCGGACGCAGTGGCGGCCAAGACGCAGACGGCGCATATTCGCTTTACCTACGATGAGAATGGTGGGCTGATCGAATACCCGGACGGGCAGCTGTTTTTGGATTTCCAGAATCTTTGCCCCGGTGAGACCCGCAGCCAGTTGGTTGCCATCGACTATACAGCCCGCAACGATTCCGATGCCGCGTGTTCGCTGTGGCTTCGCGCCGCATTGGCGGACAACAACAAACTGGGTGCAGAAACTGAGGAAAAAATCTGGAAGCTGCTCAAACAATATGCTGTGATTACGGTGACTGGCCCGGACAACGAAACCCTATACAGCGGCCCCGTGTGGGGCAATCTGGACACCGACACCAACACCATGCGCAATGATTTGCCGCTGGGACGTTACAGCGGAACCGGCACGGCCCACCTGAACCTGACGCTGACGCTTGACCAGAATATGCCGGAGGAATTGCAGGGGTTGCTCGGCTATGTGGACTGGACGCTGACCGCCGCGCAGGAAAGCGCGCCCACGGTGCTGGTCAGATACTTCCCGCAGACGGGCATCCCGGAAAGGTGATCGGGAAGGTGAGCAGATGCAAAGCAAAAGGAAGAACGTAGACAAGCGGAAAATTTTCCTTTGGTGTGCGGCGGCAGGCATTGTCCTGTGCGCCGTTTTGTTTTGCCTTTGGCACAACCGCACAGCGCTGGCAGAACAGCGTGTGGAAAGGGCGCTGTCCGTCACGGTGTCCCAGCCGGAGCCGCGTCTGGCGCAGGAGGACAACACGGAAACCGGCGCGTGGATCACCGTGCCCGGCACCAACATCGATGCCCCGGTGCAGCAGGCGTCCGACAACGACTATTACCTGCGCCGCGACACCGCGGGCAATGCCGATGTCCACGGCTGCGTTTTTGCCGACTATGCGTGTGATTTGAACAGCACCAGCCTTTCCCGCAACCTTGTGCTCTACGGCCACACCTTCGAGGACGGCTATGAGGGCGGGTTCAAGGCGCTGCACAATTACGAGCAGGACAGCTTTGCCGAAGAACATCCTTACATTTATCTCTCGCTGCCCGACGCTGCCCTGACCTACCGCGTTGTCAGCGCCGGGGTGTGCAGTGCGGCGGATGACCGGGACTGCATCGAGCCGAACCCGGATGATGCGGCCTTCGCGCAGATTCTGGCAAAGGCAGCCGCGCGCAATACGCTGGACAACGGGGAAACGCTGAACCTGACCGACCACATTCTGACCCTCTCCACCTGCACCGGCGAATCCGACACACGCTATTTGGTGGTAGCCAAACTGGTGGATGCGGTGAAAAAATAAAAAGGAAGAGAGTGGATAAGGAAGCAAATTTGCTTTGCGCGGGCGGGCCGCCCTGATTTTGAAAAGGCGAAACGCCACGGGAGAAGTGTACCCATTTTTAGGGCCAGGTTTTGCACTCCGCTGCCGGTATTGCCGATGGCCGGGTGCTTGGCCTCTTTCCCCCTCTCACACTCTCCCCCTAACTCTTACTTACCGGCTGGGAGGAAAGTTTCACTGCAAGGCCGTCGATTTCTTCCCAGCCGGTTTTTGTATAGGAGCCTTTCCACCGCAAAAGCATTGCAAAAAAGACATCTCAACAACGAAAGAGAGGCAAAACATGATCATCGGAATCGACCACGGATACTACGCCATCAAGACGCGGCATTGTTCCTTCCCAGCCGGTCTGACCTGCTACGGCAGCCACGAGCCGTACACGCGGCAGAGTGTGCTGGAGGTGGACGGACAGTTTTACGTCTGCGGCACGGGGCGCCAGCCGGTGCGCTGCGACAAGACCGAGAACGACACCTACTACCTGCTGACGCTCGCGGCGTTGGCACAGGAAATCAAAATGCGCGGCGCACCAAACGAGAGTTCGGTTAAAATTGCAGCAGGGCTACCGCTGACAAGCTTTGGCCGGGACAAGCCAAAATTTCGGCAATACCTGCTCCGCTCCCAGCCGGTCCTGTTCCGATTCGAGGGCACAGAATACAAGATCGCCGTTGAGGATGTGGCACTGTTCCCGCAGGGCTACGCCGCGCTGCTGACAGACCCCGACCTGCTGCTGGATGAGCCGTCCTTGCTGCTCATGGACATCGGCGGATGGACGGTGGATCTCATGCGGATCGACAACGCCCGCCCCGTGGCGGAGACCGCGCACAGCCTGGAATTCGGCATGATCCGCTGCATCGATGCTGTGCGTGAGCAGGTGCGGCGCGAAACAGGGCTTTCCCTGACCGACGCGCAGATTGAGCAGATGCTGGCGGGCGGGCCTTGCGCCCTGGGCGATTCTGTGCGTGAGATCGTGCGGCAGCAAGGCCGCGCCTACACCGAACGGCTGTTCGCGTTGGTGACCGAAGCGGGATTTGACCTGCGCGCCCTGCCCACGGTCATGCTGGGCGGCGGCGCGGGGATCGTGCAGCGCCACGTCGGCCCCAAAGACGGCCTGTGCCGCGCGATGTTCCTGCCGGATGACAAGGTGAACGCGGTCGGATTCGAGCGCGCGTTGGCGCAGCTTTCGGGCCGTGTGAGCGAGGGGTGAACCGGCCGCCGCGGCCGCAATTCGTATTCCGCCCCAATCTGCGCTGCGAAGATGACCGCCGCGCGTGGCAGCTTTTGCAGGCCGCCCCGGACGGAAACCGCAAGGCGCTCATCGTCCGCGCCCTGCTGCAAAGCGAGCAGGAACACCGGCTGGAGGAAACGGTGCGCAGGGCCGTTCGGGAGGAACTGGAAAAAGCGCAAATCGCTTTTGCCGCCCCGCCACCGCAAGACGGCAAAGGAATCCCAAAGGCGGCGTTGGATTTTTTAGCAACATTGTAATCAAAATCGAGGGGAGTGGTTCCCATGCAGTAATCAAGCGGGCTCAAACCAGGCTGTGCGGATTGTTGCTTCTGCTTGCATTCAGATGCAATTCGCAATGAAATATCGTTGGTTCTGGTGATAGCTTTGCCGCTTGCTTTGCGGTATGCTTTGGTTGCTTCCCAAAAGCGTACCTGCACACTGAAAGGAGTCAACATGAGCAAACTGACCGTCACCCTGCCGGATGACCTGCACCAGCAGATCAGGCTGGAACTGGAACGACAGGGCATCACCACCGCGCAATTCATTGAACTGGCCGTACACAACTTTTTTGAGCAGCAGAAAGAAGGCGTCCACATGGCAACACGAACCATGGCATTTCAGGTATCCGAGGAACTGTTCCAGCGCATCAAGGAATATCTCGCCCGCTTCGAGCAGGTCTATCACCGCAAGCTGACGCAAAAGGAATTTGTTGTCAGCCTGATCGAAAGCGCGCTGGCCGACGCCGACGAAGAATTCGAGGCAGCCTTGGCTGCGCAGCGGTCCGACGAAAGCAACGCGTTGGGCGATGAGGCGGAGCCAGACAAGAGCATGGTAAATGCGGAAATCACTGAAAACGCCGAACGCACCGAAGCATCCGAGGAAGTTCCACCAAGCGAGGATAGCGCTGATCCGGACGCATAGAACCGAATCATACATTTAGTCTGTACAGTTGACATTTAACGACCGTGCAGGCTTTTTCTTCTTTTTTTTGGGGGGGGTGATATTAAAACCATTCGCTATTTAGATATGTTCGCCGGCATTGGAGGCTTCCGCGAGGGGCTGACCCGTGCCGGCGATTTTGTCTGCGTGGGACACTGCGAGATCGACAAACACGCCGACCGCAGCTACCGCGCCCTGTTTGACATGGAGGGAGAGTGGTTCCTTGACGATATCCGAAAAGCAGACCCCGCCGACCTGCCCGACTTCGACCTGCTCTGCGGCGGATTTCCTTGCCAGAGCTTCAGCATTGCCGGAAGCCGCGGCGGATTCGACGACCCAAGGGGCACCTTGTTCTTTGAGCTTGCCCGACTGGCTGAAGCCCGGCACCCTAAGTACTGGCTGGCTGAAAATGTTCCCGGCCTGCTCGACCATGACGGCGGGCGGACATTTGCGGCCATCCTGCGCGAAATGGAAAAGCTGGGGTATTTTGTCGAATGGCAGGTTCTTAACAGCGCAGATTTCGGTGTACCGCAGGCAAGAAAGCGCGTGTACCTTATCGGATATCTTGATGAACGATGTCGAGGAAAAATATTTCCTTTCACCGAGGGAGCAGGCGCTCCTGCTGTACAGCCCCGGCCAGCCGAAGCCGCCGCGCAGATCAAATGCGCGACCAAAAAAGGCTACCAGACCGCCCGCGTCGGCGACAGCATCGACCTGAGCTACGCCACATCCAACACCCGCCGCGGGCGTGTGGGGCACGGCATCGCGCACACGCTGACGGCCTGCGGCAAACAAGGCACACTGTGCTTTGTAGACCTGAACGCTGACCCGAAGCTCACGGAAAATGCCCGCTGCCTGACAACACGCCAGGACAATGGGATTCACCGCCACAAGGGCGAAGTCTCCGGCGTTTTGCAGGGCGGCCGCATCCGCCGCCTGACGCCGCGCGAGTGTCTGCGTTTGCAGGGCTGGGCAGATGACCGCATCGATAAAATACTCGTTGTTTCGTCCGAAAGGCAAGCCTACCGGCAGGCCGGCAACGGCGTGACTGTGAATGTGGTCGAGGCGATCGGCAAACGGCTGGCGGCGATAGACGCAGAGCTGTGCGGCGGATAAATGGCGCTGGATTTTCGGGATCAGTATTTCGGCTGTGAGATCGAGATGACCGGCCTGACCCGACAACAGGCGGCACGGACGCTGGCGGAGCTGTTCGGTACAAGCATAACACACTACGGCGGCACCTATGATGGTTACCGCGTGACCGACCGCGAGGGCAAAGACTGGAAAATCGTTTCGGATGGGAGCATCCATGCCTTTCGCCGAAGCAATGGCCGGCAGGTTCCCGCTGGGCGAGAGTACAGGGTCGAGATGAACTCCCCCAAGCTCGAATACGCCGAGATGGAAAAGCTGCAGGAGGTCGTGCGCGCTTTGCGCCATGCAGGTGCTTTTGTCAATGACTCCTGCGGGATGCACGTTCATATTGATGCAGCCAGGCACACACCGAAAAGCCTGAAGAACCTGCTGTCGATCATGTACTCGAAAGAGGACATTCTGTTTGCGGCGCTGAAGGTGGATGAAAGCCGAACCCGGCGCTGGTGCAGACGCGTGGAAGAACCTGTGCTGCAGACGATCCGCAAGCTGCCGAAGGACGCAAGCATGGAGATGCTGAAAAGCCGCTGGTATCAGGGGAATGACGGCAGCAACGATCACTACGACTTATCGCGGTACCATGCCGTCAATCTGCATTCGGTGTTCTACCACGGCACGGTCGAGTTTCGGCTGTTCAACGCTACGCTGCACGCGGGCGAAGTCAAGGCCAACATCGTGCTGGCGATGGCAATCTCGGCGCAGGCGATCAACCAACAGAAAACGCTGGCGCACAAAACGCCGGTCGGCGATAACCCTGCCTTTACGTTCCGCACGTTTTTGCTGCGCTTGGGGTTGATCGGCCCGGAGTACAAAAATGTGCGGGAGCATTTGCTGAAAAATCTGCCCGGCGACCGCGCGTGGCGGTATGACAAAGCGCAGTATCCCTGCAACCAACGCCATCGGGACGATGGCGCAAGATAGATTGGAGATGAACGGTTGAACGAGAAAACTTTATATTTTGCCTATGGCAGCAATTTGAATCTGGATCAGATGGCCCGCCGTTGCCCGGATGCAGAGCCGGTGGGGCGTGTGCGGCTGGACGGGTATCGGTTGGCATTCCGCCGCACGGGCGGCGGGTACCTGACGATTTTGCCCGACAAGGGCAACCATGTGGACGGCCTGCTGTGGAAAGTCAGCGCACAGGACGAGCAAGCGCTCAACCATTACGAAGGCTTTCCGCATTTTTATGCCCGGCGCACGGTCGATGTGCAAGGCAAAGGCGTGGGCCATCAGGCAATGGTGTACGTCATGAATGCGCCGTATAAGGACGAGCCAGAACGCCCAAGCCGCTATTACTGGAATACCGTGCTGGAGGGCTGCCGCCAGAACGGGATTCCTATGCAGCCTATGTTGGAAGCATGGCGAGAGGCTGCGCAGGCGTGCCGGCCGCAGAAGCATCGGGATACATTTGAAAGTCCTGATCGTTGAGCCGGGGCAATATCCCCGCGAGGCCGACATTGAGCCGACCCTTGAAGCCAAGCAGAAAATCGTCGGCGGGTTGATCGATGTTGCCTACCCGTTCCCGGATGACAACGTCTGCGTTGTTCTGAACGACGAGGGCAAGCTGATGGGCCTTCCGCTGAACCGTGCGCTCGGCGATTATGACATCATCGCCGGGACGTTCTTTGTGTGTGGCTGCAACGAAGAGAACTTCGTCGGCCTGACGCCGGAGCAGTTCACCCGTTACGAGAAATTCTACCACGACCCACAGCTGTTCCACCGGACGCCCTTTGGCATTTTGGTAGAGCACTGCACGACGGAACGCTATGCTGCCGCGATGGATGCCGTTTCAAGACCCCGGCGTCCGCCCAGTCGACAGGCCCCCGAAAGATGAATGATCTCAATTCCGCCAAGGCCCGCAGCCCTCTCGGCTGCGGGCCGCTTTTTATTTCTACATTATAAAAGGAGAGAATCTGCCATGAAAAAGTTTTATACCGCCGAATCCGTTACCGAGGGCCACCCCGACAAACTGTGCGACCTTATTGCCGATAACGTCCTGGACGCCTGCCTTGCCGTTGACCCCGCCGCCCGTGTCGCGTGCGAGGCGCTGGCCACCCGCGGGCATATCGTGGTCGCGGGCGAGATCAGCACGACTGTGCAGCCGGATGTGTTCAACATCATGCGGGATGTTGTGCGCGGCGTCGGGTATGACCCGAAAGCGTTTCAGATCGACTGCTGGCTGCACGCGCAAAGTCCCGACATCGCGGGCGCGGTCAATGTACCTCTGGACGACACCGACCCGGACGCACTCGGCGCGGGCGATCAGGGCATTGTGGTCGGCTACGCCTGCAAGGAAACGCCGCAGTTTATGCCGCTGCCTGTGGTGCTGGCGCATCGCCTGACCAGCTTGCTGACACTGGCCCGCATGACCGACACCATCCACGGCATCGGCCCCGACGGCAAGGCACAGGTCACGGTCGAGTATGCCGTAAACGAACCGGATCACGAGGACGCACCGCTGCGCGTCTCTACTGTGGTTTTGTCCGTTCAGCACGCCGCCAATAAAAATCCGGACGAGCTGGCGCAGGAATTGACCGAGCAGGTCATTGCACCTGCGCTGCGCGGGCAGCCCGTGGATGATGCGCTGGAAATCCTCATCAACCCCAGCGGCAGCTTTGTGCTGGGCGGGCCGGAGGCCGACACCGGCCTGACCGGCCGAAAGCTGGCAGTGGACGCCTACGGCCCGTTTGCCCCGCAAGGCGGCGGGGCGCTTTCCGGCAAGGACCCGACCAAGGTGGACCGCAGCGGCGCGTACATGGCGCGGTACATTGCGAAAAATCTGGTGGCGGCTGGCATGGCCGAGCGGTGTCAGGTCACGCTGGCCTATGCCATCGGCATGGCCGAGCCGGTCATGGTCGAAGTGGACACGTTCGGCACTTGCCTCCTGTGCGCCGACGATTGCCTTGCCAAAGCTGTGCGGCAGGTCTTTGACCTGACCCCCGCAGGTATGATCGAAACGCTTGATCTGCAAAATCCGTTCTACGCCCGCACGGCGGTGGGCGGACATTTTGGCCGAGAGGATTTCCCGTGGGAGCGCGTGGACAAGGTCGGCCTGCTGCTGAACGCGATTTTGTGATATGAACGGCGTTACGAAAGAGCAGATCGCCGCCGCCAAGCGCATGACGGCGATAGAATTCCTGCGCCGCTACCGCCCGAACGACCTTGTAAAAAGCAGCGCCCGCGGTGAATTTGAATTGCGCAGCCACGACAGCTTTAAGATCAACGGCGAAAGCAGTGTCTGGCACTGGAAAAGCCGGGGCATCGGCGGCAAGTCGGCGCTGGATTACCTGATCTATGTCGAGGGCGTTCGGTTTGTGGACGCAGTGCGTTTGCTGTGTGAGGAAAGCCCTGCGTACACCGAGCCCGCGCACGAAAGCATTGAACGGGAACGGCCTCCCTTTGCTTTGCCCGCCGCCGCACCGAACAACGACCGCATTGTGCAGTATTTACTGGGACGCGGTGTTTCAATACCTGTCATTTCCTATTGCATGGAGCAAGGCATTTTATACGAGAGTACACCCTACCACAACTGTGTGCTTGTGGGCAAGGATGAGAACGGACAACCAAAGTATGCCGCCCTGCGCGGAACGTATCAATATGGCAGGCCGTTCAAGGCCGAAGCGTCGGGCAGCGATAAGAGGTACGGCTTTTGTATTCCTCCAACCGCCGAAAGCGATACCGTGGCCGTGTTTGAAGCCGCCATTGACGCGATGGCTGAGATGACACTGGCGGGCAGTGCCGCCGATAAATATCGCCTGTCGCTGGGCGGCATTTATGTGCCGGAGCAAACACACACCATAAAGCCGCCCGCCGCACTGGAAGAATTTCTGCGCCGGCACCCGCACGTTGTCCGCATGGAACTGTGTCTGGACAACGACCCGCCAGGCCGAATGGCGACCGCCGCCTTGGCCGAGCATTACGGGAAGCGCTACGCCGTGGCCGTGCGTCTGCCGCAGCTTGACGGCGCAGACTATGGCGATCTGGCGCAGATGGCCATGCGGCAAAAGGCAATAAGACGAGAGCAGGCGGAAATCGCCCGATGAGAGAAGCAAAAATGCAGAAAGAAAGTAAACAAAATACACACCCCAAAATGGCGCTGTTCGGCCACGATGGCAACATCTTTGCCATCCTTGGCCGAGCCTCGCGGCTGCTGTGCGAAAACGGGCAGCGCGACCAGTCCAGAGAAATGTGTGAGCGGGTGTACGGCTGCCACAGCTATGATGACGCGCTCTTTATCATCTCCGAGTATGTGGAAACTGAATTGTCCGATCCTGACCATATGGCTGCACGGGAAAAAACACCAAAACCAAAAGAACGAGGTGATGCCCGATGAACATAGCGAACAAAACAAGAAAGAAGGAATGCGATTGACGAATACTGAAAACGATCTTTTTTCGTCCGGCTTTGTCCTGCCCGAACACCGCGGCGGTGACGGCTGGACGATCTTACACGGCGATGCGTTGGACATTATCCCGCATTTCCAGCCCGGCGCGTTCGACGCGGTCATCACCGACCCGCCCTATGCGGGCGGCGGGGCAAAGCCGAGCGAGAAAACCCGCACGACCAACCAGAAGTACAGCAGTATGAGCGCTGACAAGGCCCTGCCCGATTTTGACGGGGACCAGAAAGACCAACTGAGCTGGATGCTGTGGACTGCCGTCTGGATGAGCAAAGTCCGCGCCGCCTGCAAGCCCGGTGCGCCGATCTGCGTGTTCATCGACTGGCGGCAGCTGCCGGCGCTCGCCTGCGCCATGCAGTGGGCGGGCTGGATCTGGCGCGGCGTGGCCGTGTGGGATAAGATGACGAGCCGTCCGCAGAAAGGTCGCTACCGCCAGCAGGCCGAATTCATGGTTTGGGGCTCCAACGGCCCGATGCCCTTGCAGCGCAAGGTCGGCTGCCTGCCCGGTGTGTTCCGGCACGCAAATCCTGCCAACCGCATCCATGTGACCGAGAAGCCGCTGCCGCTTATGCGCGAGGTAGTCCAAATCTGCGAGCAGGGCGGGCGCATCCTTGACCCATTTGCGGGGGCAGGCACGACGGTGCTGGCCGCTGTGCAGGAGGGCTGCGAGGCCGTCGGCATTGAAGTGACGAACGCCTACTACGAATTGGGCACGGAGCGATTGAAAAATGCCTTGCAGCCCACCGAAACCGCAGAGTGAATCCAAGTCGGATTCACATGACAGAAAAATGCGTAGGGGTGGAATCCAATGTGGATTCCACCCCGGCAATTTAATTTTAAGAAAGGATTTTTGACTATGAAACGACCTTGGGCTTTTATCTGTGCCGCCGAGGGCACCTCTTCCGCGCACCTGCGCCGTTATTGCCGCACCGTGTTCGAGTGCGGGTACGTTCCCGTCTGCCCGCGTTTGCAGGACGGGCAGTTTGTGGCGCTCGACGATCCCGACGAGCGCCATATTTACAACGATATTGTGCGTGACAAGCTGCTGCGCTGCCCAGTGCTGGTGGTGTGCGGTCGCGACAGCGACGCGACTGTCAACGCACAGCTCGGCTTGGCGAAAAAATACAGCCGAGTTTGTACAACCCTGGATGGGATCATTAAGGCTGCGGCCAGAGGCGAATCGCTTGTCAGCTGAGTTAAGTACATCGTCCCAGCCCGTGAACGGTTTTGCAAGCATAGCGTTTGGATATCCAAACGCACATTTTGGGGCGGTGCCCCAAACCCCGTTGCGTACCGATGGAGGTGAGCAAAGGTGAGTGAAACATTGTTTGCCGCTTTTACCGAAAATCCCCGAAGCCTGTCGCAACTGCGCAGAGGTGCCGGATCGTATGTCCTGGCACCATGTCAGATCAAAGAGGTGCTGGAATTGCCCGATACTGACTACACGGCTTTGGCAGATGATTTTAGGGCCGACTACACCTTTATGCGGGATCATGCGGCGGCTATGTCCATTGTACCGGGAGATCGTATGGATTGCCTGCTGATCACGACCGAAGCACGGAATCAAGGTATTCTGATGTCACAGTTTAGAGGGAACCGATACATCAAGTACATTGCCGATTTGCCGAAGTTAGGACTGGATTTGGCCGGGGTTCCCGTCTGCCGCGAAGCGTTGGTCAAGCTACCCCGGCAGCCAAAGAAAGCAAAACGACTGGGCAAAAATCAAGAGCGGTGATCCCATGCGCAAGCGCGGCCATGTGATTCCTCTGCGGCTGACAGATCAAGAGCTGGCGCATCTGAACCGCTGCGCCGCGGCCAGCGGCCTGCCGCGCGAGGAATATCTGCGCAGCCTCATCATGGGCAAGACGATCACGCCGCGCCCCTGCACCCATCATGCCGACCTGCTGCGCAAGGTAGCGGGGTTATGCAACAATGCCAATCAGCTGGCCCGCCGCGCCAACAGCACCGGCATGGCCGGTCCGGAGAGCGTGGAAGAGATGGCACGCATTGCGCGGGTGGTGTGGGAAGAAGTGCGAGAAAATTGGTAAGCATGAAGGGGCCTGCTGCAAAATTCGGCCAAGAGTACGGCGGGTTATTGAAAAATTCACAACTTTACGGTATAATGCAAATACAATAGAGGGCGGGGGGTGAACATCATGCCTGATGAAGCACTGGACGCGGCGCTGTCGATTGGGGAATACAGTTCCCGATCCGATGCAGCCTGCAAAGAGGCCCTGGCCTGCAAGGAAGTGCTGGTTCGGATCTTGCAAGGGTGTGTGCCGGAATATCGGAACTGCACCGAGGAAGAGATTGCCGCCTGCATTGAGGGACAACCGCTTGTCGGGGAATTGCCCGTAGACCGTGACCTGACCAATCCACACCGTACCGAAAAGATCAAGGGCAACAACACGGAGGACAAAACGGTATCGGAGGGTACGGTTCTGTATGACATCCAGTTTGATGCGCTGCTCCCCCACACGAAGGATCGCGCCCGCCTGATCATCAACCTGGAAGCGCAGGCAGATTTTACCCCCACCGACAAAAAGCATGGGACGTATCATCTGGTGACACGCGGCGTATACTATTGCGCCAGAATGATTTCCGCACAGAAAGGCATTGAGTTCACCGGCTCCCAGTACGAAAATATTGCCAAAGTATATTCGATTTGGATCTGTATGTCGCCGAGCGAAGAGTGGCGCGGTGCGGTCAATTCGTACAGCCTGGCGGAAACGAACCTGTGCGGCGAGCAGCACGAGGACAAGGGAAATTACGATAAGCTGTGCGTGATCCTGCTCTGCCTTGGGGAAAACAGCAAGATCAGAGAAAGTGAACTGATTGCTTTTTTGAACACGCTGCTTTCTGATAAGCTGAGCAAAAACGAAAAGAGTACACAGCTTGAAGAGCAATTCGGATTTCAAGCCAGCGAAAGGCTGGAAGGGAGGCTAAACGAAATGTGCAATTACAGCAAATTTGTGGCAGACCGCGGCGAGGAGCGCGGCATGGCCAAGGGCATGGCTCAGGGTGAAGAAAAGGCAACTATTGGACTGATTCAAAGCCTGATGCAGAACACTCATGTCACTGCCGATAAGGCAATGGAAATGCTTGGCATTTCGCCTGCCGACCGCGCCAAGTACAAGGCGCAGCTGGTCCAGTAACTTTTGAACCGGCGGGGTTGTGTAAACCGGCCTGTGCCTTGGGACAATTCTTCGCCAACAAGCAATATTTCTACCAAACAGTCGAGAGTAAATCTCCCGGCTGTTTTTTATATTACAGCAAAGGTGGCGGCAGCATATGGCCTACACATCCGTGATTCCCGTCTATCGGTTGGACAACGCAGTACGGTACGCACAGGACAAGCAAAAGACCACACGGCAGCACGGGATGCCGCTGGCCGAAACCGTGGACTACGCCCTGAACCGTGAGAAAACCGAAACAGACGGCTTTGAATCTGGGCTTGGGTGTACCACGCAGTCAGCCTATGAGGATATGCGGGCAAACGCTGTGCGCTGGCACAAGACGGACGGCGTGCAGGGGTACCATCTGGTACAGAGCTTTGCCGAGGGCGAGGTCACGCCGGAGCTGGCACACAAGATCGGGCTGGAACTGGCCGAGCGGGTGCTGGGCGGGCGGCACCAGGCCATCGTCACCACACACCTGAACACGAGCCATTATCACAATCATATCGTGTGGAGCAGCGTGGCGATGAACAGCGGCAGAAAATATCACAGCAATGCCAAAAGCTATGCGCTGGAGATCCGCGCCGTGTCGGACGAACTGTGCGTGAAGTACGGCTTGTCGATCATCCAAACCGAACGCGCCGCGCAGGTATCAAAGCCCTACGCCGAATGGCTGGCCGAGAAAAACGGTCAGCCGACCTGGCGCACGGTGATCCGGCAGGATGTGGATGCCGCGCTGGCCGAAGCGCTGACGTGGCGGCAGTTTATACGAGAACTGGAAAGCAAGGGCTACGAGCTGAATTTTAACCACAAATATCCCACGCTGCGCCCACCCGGAAAGACACGGCCTGTGCGGTTTAAAACGCTTGGCAGGCAGTATACCTCAGAAGCGCTGCAAATACGCATTTTGTACCCCGACGCAAGGTGGCACTTTTTACAGGAACAGCCGCCCGTTGCAAAGCACGCCCGATTGCGCAAAAGCTATGGCAAGGCCCGCAGGCTCACCGGCTTGCGGGCCTTGTACTATCGCTATCTGTACGAGCTGGGTGCGCTGCCGCATAAGCCCCGCCGCCCCAGCTATGCTGTACGGCAGGACATCCGTAATCTTGACCGAAGGATCAGGCAGATGGAGTTTCTGTCGGCAAACAGCATTGATTCGATAGAGCAACTGCAAGCAAAGCAAATCGCACTGGAAAACAAAATTGCCGAGCTGCAAACTGAGCGCCAACGGCTGTACCGTACCGCACCCAACTCCCCGGAAATTCCGGCAATCACCGCTGCCCTCAAGCCGCTGCGCCGTGACCTTAAGCTGTGCAAGGAGATTGCCGCCCATTCCGCTGAAATGCGTCAGCGCCTTGCGGATGCAGAACGCGAACGCCAGCAGGAACCGCAAACAAAACCGCAGCAAAACCAAACGAAAACAAATCAAAAAGCACGTTAAAGATTACAAGAAATGGAGTGATGATATGTTCAATAGCAATCGAGATCGTTACCATGCCGAATATGCCCGCAGGCACTACCCGGTGGGCACCAAGATCCGCCTTCTTGCCATGAACGACCCGTATGACCCCGTGCCGCCCGGCACCATTGGTACCGTCACCTGCGTGGATGACGCTGGACAGCTCCACATGGACTGGCAGAACGGCCGCACGCTGGCGCTTGTGCCGGGCGTGGATTCGTTCGAGGTGCTGGAGCGCCCCGCGCCTGCTAAATCGGGCAAAAATAGGGGCGCTGCCAGATGAACTACGGCGCAGAACCCGCGGACCAGGTCGTCCGCTACACATTGGAGGGAACTGAGTTTGCCTTAAAAATCTCCGGAACGGCGGCAAAGAATTTTGCTGTATTTGCGCTGGCCGTACTGCGCGACCAGAAGAAAACGCACGGAAAAACCAAGCTTGTTCGTCTGCTGCGCGAGGGCAAACCGCTGAAATTCTTCAGCGTGCCGACCGACCAGATGCGGGATTTTGCCAAGGCCGCAAAATCGCATGGGCTTTTGTATGTGCCCATCCGTGACCGTTCTGACCCCGATAACATCGAAATCGCCGTCTGGGCCGAGGACGCCGCCAAGGTCAATCGTGTCATTGACAAGCTGCAGCTTGATGTGGTGGATACCGGCGAAGCCGAGCTGGTAGCGGACGTGCAAAAGGGCCAAAGTCAACCCGTGCCCGAAAAAGAAACCATAGAGACTGAGCACGGCGCGGTCAGCTTTGCGGTCGGCGAGAGCGAGGAACAGTTCAACATGGATTTTACCCCAGCCCCGAAGCAATCGGATTTGGAAACAACAGCTTTGGGGAGAAAGAATCCGTCCGAGCCTTCCTCGCCCAACAAAGGGCCTTTGCCCGATACGCCCTCCCCGCGCGCCGACAAAATCAGGGCTAACGGTCAGCGCCCCAGCGTGCGCAGGGAGCTTGGTGACATTCGCGTTTTCCTGCGTCAGCGCGACGATGCCCGCGCACAGCTCCCCAGGATGCCGGTTAAGATCAAGCGTATGGAGCGAACCAGATAAAGGCTGTTCGTTCAAATATTTTCCGTTTGTTTTCAAATCCGGGATAGCAACGCGGCAGAGGTTGTGATATGGTTGAGCCGAGATCAAGCAGAAACGAGGTGTAAACTTCATGCTTCAACGTCGAAATATAAAACTCGACCGTGCCAACAAAAGCATCCTGCTGCGGGCACTGGGCAATGTCTACTACGCACAGAAAGCCACGGGCTCAGACTGCACCGCAACCGGCGCGCTAGTGCTGCGCATCCACGCCCTGCCGCCAAAAGGCGGCAGACTGGCGCTGGATATGGACGAATATCGGCTGGCAAGGAATGCCCTCAACCAGCTGCGCACCCGGCGCATCGCCGAGGGAGGCTATACCGACGCCGTGGATGATGCGCTGTGCCGGTTTCTGTAAGCAACTATTCCTCATGGTGAAATTTCCACAGCCTCTTGCTTTTCACAAGAATTATGATGAAATAAGGATAAGAAAGCGAGAGGTGAGCAATATGATCCAAATCCGTCCTGTGTCCGATTTGCGAAATAAGTATCCCGAAGTCGAACGGCTTGTGACCCAACAGCAGCAACCGGTTTTCTTGACCAAAAATGGTTATGGCAGCATGGTCGTGATGAGCATTGAACAATATACGGCGCTGATCGACGGCGCGGACGCCAAACTCGATGAAGCGGATGCCGCAGCCAAGAGCGATCCTGTTCGGCTGAGCCATGAGGAAGTTTTCGGGAATGTGAGGGCCCAGTTCCGTGGAAGAAAATAGGGAAGCTCTGATTCAATCTGGTGCACAGTACAGCGGCTAGCGCGCGTCAGCCGCTAAGAGAAAAGCGCAGACAATACTGGATGTATTGTCGAGCATTTTCTCAACGCGGATGATGTGCGATAGACGGTGTGATGTGTGCCAAGCCCGAAGGGCGGGATTGATTCAGAGGTTCCCTAAGTATCAACTGCGCTACACGCGACTGTTTGAGCAGGATTTGATGCGTGCGGCGCAGTATATCGACCAAGTGCTGGACAACCCTACCGCTGCGCAGAAGCTGGTGGATGATACCGAAAAGGCGATTCTGGAGCGCCTGAATTTTGCAGAGAGCTTTGAACCGTATCCATCCACGAAACAGCGCGAATATCCGTACTATCGCATTTACGTCCACAATTGCACGGTGTTCTATGTGGTGATCGATGGCGTGATGGAAGTGCGTCGGTTCTTGTACAGCGCGCAGGATATTCCTCGAATGCTATAAAACGACAAATAAACCCTATGCCCTGTGCGGTATCTGCCGCGCAGGGCATTTTATGTTTCAGGAGGTGGAAAGCTGAAAAGAAACTATCCTTGGTGGTTCTGCCTGCTGCCCCTGCCGTTGGTCTGGTGGGCGGCGGTGGCTGTGGCCAGCCACTGGCAGACAGGCGGCTTAAACTCGGTGCTGGCCGCACTGAACGCCGCGCTGGCCGCGCCTTTTGCTTTGCGATGGACAGAGCACAGCGCACGGTTCTTGCTGCTTTTTACGCTGACTTATGCAGTTGCCGCAGTCGTGCTTGTCTCCGACAAGTGCAACACACGCCCCGGCGCGGAGCATGGCTCCGCCTGCTGGGGCGATGTGTCCGCGCTGAATCGAAAATATAGAGACAAGCACGGCACCAACCTGCTGCTGACCAAGCACTTCCAAATCGGCGTGGACGGCTACAAGCATAAGCATAACACCAACGTGCTGGTCATCGGCGGCAGTGGTGCTGGCAAGACCCGCACCTATGCCGTGCCGAATGTGCTGCAGGCGGGCTGCTCCATGGTCATCACAGACCCGAAAGCCGAGATCCTGCGAAAGACAGGCGCGTTCTTGCTTGCCCAAGGTTATGAGGTGCGTGTGTTTGACCTGATCGACCCGTCCGCCTCGTTCTGCTACAACCCGTTCTGCTATGTGCAGAGCGATAAGGACGTTTTGCAGCTTATTGCTGACCTCATCCAGAACACCACGCCGCCGAACGCGCATGAAAACGACCCGTTTTGGTCGAAGGCCGAAACCGCTCTGCTGCAGGCACTTATGCTCTACCTGATCCACGAAGCGCCCGCCGACGAGCAAAACTTCGCCATGGTCATGGAGATGATCGCAGCCGCCGAGGTGCGTGAGGATGACGCCGACTACCAATCACCGTTGGACATTTTGTTTGAACGCCTGGAAATGCGCGAGCCGGACAGCATTGCCTGCAAACAGTACCGTATTTTCAAGCAGGCAGCGGGCAAGACGGCGCGTTCGATTCTGGTCAGCGTTGGCGTTCGGCTGGCGGCATTCAATCTGCCGCAGATCGCACGGCTGACTATGGCCGACGAACTGCATCTGGAAGAACTCGGAGAACGCAAGATTGCGCTGTTCTGCTGCATCCCTGATTCGGACAAATCGCTCAACTATCTGGTCGGCATGATTTACAGCCAGCTCATTCAGACGCTCTACCGTCAGGCTGACCGCGTCCACAGGGGACGGCTGCCCGTGCCGGTGCATCTGCTGATCGACGAATTCCCGAACATTTCTCTGCCCAAGGACAGTTTTTTGTCTGCGCTGGCGACCATGCGTTCGCGCGGTATTTTCTGCTCGATCATCGCGCAGAACATGGCGCAGCTCAAGGCCATGTACAAAAACGACTGGGAGTCGCTGGTCGGTCTGTGCGACGAATTTTTGTACTTGGGCGGCAACGAGCAGGGCACGCACAAGTATGTTTCGGAGCTGATCGGCAAGGAAACGATCTCGATCGCGTCCTACAACCGAAGCCGCGGCCGCAACGGCAGCTACAGCGTGAACCGGCAGACAAGCGGACGCGAACTGCTCAAGCCGGATGAGGTGCGGCTGCTGGGGGATGACAAGGCAATTTTGTTTGTGCGCGGGGAGCGCCCGATTCTGGATGACAAATACGATCTGCTGCGGCACCCGAACATCCGCTTCACCGAGGACGGCGGTGCATCGCCGTATGATTACACCGCCGCTGCCGGAGCCGCGAACGACCTGCCCGGTCAGCCGGAGCAATATGAACTGCTGGACATGGATGATTTTGAGGATAAGCCAAAAGTGTCCGCCCAACAGAATTTACAAACAAATTTGATTTACAGAAACCGGAGGTAAATGCCAATGCTTTGCAAAAAGAATGAAAAAAATTGCATCAATGCCACCCGCCGCGCACCCAATCGTGCGCGGCATTTCTTTTGCCTATACGCCGCCCTCGTCTGCGGCGTTTGTTTTGCCCTGCCTGCTTTTGCAGACGGCGACCCGCTGACGGTCGTGAACAACCTGTCAACCTTTATCTTTTCCCTGATCCGCGCCATCGGGCTGATTTTGCTCGGCTGGGGCATTGTGCAGGTTGGTCTTTCTCTGCAAAGCCACGACCCCAGCCAGCGCAGTCAGGGATTTCTCACGCTTGCGGGCGGGCTGGTCATTACGTTTGCAAAAGAAATCTTGGACTTGATCATGGGCACGGGGGCATAAAATCGCGCCAACGCATTGTAAAACCAAAACCAAGGGGGTGATGCCATGTGGGCGATAGCTGGATCGTAGACAACCTCAACGCCGCCCTCAACACCTGGAACGGCAAACTGGCCGAGATCTGGCAGCTGTTGACCGAAAGCCCACAGACCTTTCGCGGCGGGCAGGTGTGGTCGGTCATGGTCGGTATCCACGGCGCGCTGCAGGCCATCGGGTACGGGCTGCTCGTGCTGTTTTTCGCCATCGGTGTGGTAAAGACCTGCGGCAGCTTTGTGGAAGTGAAACGCCCCGAACACGCTCTCAAGCTGTTTATCCGCTTCGCGCTGGCCAAGGCCGCTGTGACCTATGGGCTGGAGCTCATGCAGGCAGTGTTTTCCATCGTGCAGGGCACGGTGTCCACGGTAATTACGCAGTCGGGAACATCGGGCATGAACAGCACCACGCTGCCGCAGGAGCTGGTGGACGCCATCAATGATGTGGGCTTCTGGGATTCGATCCCGCTGTGGGCCGTCACACTGATCGGCGGGCTGCTCATTACGGTTTTGTCTTTCGTTATGATCCTGACCGTCTACGGCCGGATGTTCAGCTTGTGGATGTATGCGGCCATCGCACCGATCCCACTAGCCGCCTTTGCGGGCGAACCGACAGCCAACGTCGGCAAAAACTTCATCCGCAGCTATGCCGGGGTGTGCTTGCAGGGCTTGGTGATCGCGCTGTCGTGCGTGATCTTTTCGGCGCTGGCCGCCAGTCCGCCGAGCGTGGATACCTCCGCATCGGTCGTGACTGCCGTCTGGACCTATGTGGCCGAGCTGACGTTCAACCTGTTGGTGTTGGTCGGTGCGATCAAGGGCTGCGACAGGATCGTAAAAGAAATTATGGGATTGTGAGGTGCCGTTATGGAGATCAAAATACCAAAAGAAGTCCGCGAATACCACGAAACGATTTTCTTTGGGCTGAACACGCGGCAGTTTGTCTGCTCCCTGTTAGCAGTGGGTGTAGCTGTTGCGGTGTACTTTCTGCTGCAGCCGATGTTGGACACGGAAGAAATCGGCTGGGTGTGTATTTTGGCCGCCGCACCGTTTGCCGTCTGCGGATTTTTTACCTACCACGGCATGACGCCGGAGCAACTGCTGTGGGCATGGTGCAAATCAGAACTGCTGTGCCCCAAACGGCTGGTGTTCCGCTCGGATAGTTACTATTACGCCGCCATGCAGCCCGCCATACAGGCAGGGCTGCATCAAAAGCGAAAGCGAGGGAAACGCATGAAGCAAGATAAAAAACAGGAGCGCCGCGCATGATTAAAACGCTTGCCAAGGCACAGCAGCAGGAGCGCGTGAAGTTTCGCGTGCCGCGCTCGGTGCAGGACGCCATTCCCATCCGCCGTATCTGGTCGGATGGGATTTTTTTGTGCGGAAATCAATATTCAAAGACGTGGTCGTTTACCGACATCAACTATGCCATTGCAGGCAAGGACGACAAAACAGCGATGTTCCTGGATTACTCCGAGCTGCTCAACGCTTTGGACTCCGGCGCATCAGCCAAAATCACGCTGTGCAATCGCCGCGTCAACAAGGCGGAGTTTGAGCGCTCGGTGCTGTTGCCGATGAAAGGCGATACCTTGGACGAATACCGCCGCGAGTTTAATGAAATGCTGCTCGCACAGACGGCGGGCAGCAACAGCATTGTGCGGGAACGCTACCTGACCGTGAGCGTGGTGAAGCGCAGCATTGATGAGGCTCGCGCTTATTTTGCGCGGGTCGGCACCGATCTCGTCACGCATTTTGCCGCGCTGTCCTCGGTGGCAGCAGAACTGCCCGTGAACGACCGCCTGCGCATTTTCCGTGACTTTTTCAAAGTCGGGCAGGAACCAGCTTTTGAGTTTAACATTGCGGAAAATGCCAAGCGCGGGCAGCATTTCAAGGACTGGCTCTGCCCCGACAGCATGGAATTTGCCGCCGACCATTTCAAAATCGACGGCCGATTTGGGCGTGTGCTCTATTTGCAGGATTTCGCCAGTTATCTGAAAGACAGCTTTGTGTCAGAGCTATGCGACCTTGACCGCGACCTGATGCTGTCCATCGACATCCTGCCCGTGCCGACCGACGAGGCCGCCCGTCAGCTGCAAAATACGCTGCTGGGTGTGGAAACGAACGCCGCCAACTGGCAGCGCCGCCAGAACGCCAACAACAACTTTTCCGCCGCGATCCCATATGACATGGAACTGCAGCGCAAGGAAACCAAAGAAATGCTGGACGATTTGACCACCCGCGACCAGCGCATGATGTTTGGCCTTGTCACGCTGGTGCATCTGGCCGACAGCAAGCGCCAACTCGACAGCGACACCGAAACGCTGCTCTCGGTCGGGCGCAAGCATCTGTGTCAGCTTTCTACGCTGCGCTGGCAGCAGCGCGACGGGCTGGACACCGTGCTGCCCTACGGTGTGCGGCGCATCCAAGCGCTGCGCACACTGACGACCGAAAGCACCGCCGTGCTGATTCCGTTCCGCGCGCAGGAGATCATGCAGGCGGGCGGCATTTACTACGGGCAGAACGCTGTGAGCAAAAACCGAATCGTGGCGGATCGGCGGCTTCTGCTCAACGGCAATTCGTTCCGCTTGGGTGTTTCCGGTTCCGGCAAGTCCATGTCTGCAAAAGAGGAAATCGTGCAGATCGCGCTGGCGACCGAGGATGATATTCTCATCCTTGATCCCGAAAGTGAGTTCGGTCACCTGACCCGTGCCCTCGGCGGCGAAGTCATTCAAATCTCCGCCGCATCCGACACGCACATCAACGCGCTGGATATGGACAAGGAGTACGGCGACGACCGCAACCCGATCATTGCGAAAAGCGAGTTTGTGCTTTCGCTGTTTGAGCAGCTGGCGGGCAGCCTGACCGCCGCCGAAAAGTCGATTTTGGGTCGCTGCACGGAACTTTTGTACAAGCCCTACCTTGACCGCGGCTGCACCGGCACACCCCCGACGCTGAAAGACTTTTACCGCCTGCTGAAAATGCAGCCGGAGACCGAGGCGCAGGGGTTGGCGCTTTCGAGCGAACTGTTTATCACGGGCACACTCAACACCTTTGCGCGGCACACCAACGTGAATACCAGGGCGCGAATCATCGACTATGACATCCGAGAGCTGGGCGAACAGCTGATGCCCCTGGGAATGTTGGTAACGCTGGATGCCATCTACAACCGCGTCATCCAGAACTGGAAAGCCGGCCGGCGCACCTGGATCGTCTGCGATGAGTTTTACCTGCTGTTCCGTTACGAGTACAGCTCCAACTTTTTCTACAAACTCTGGAAGCGTATCCGCAAATATAACGGTCTGATCACCGGCCTGACGCAGAACGTGGATGAGCTGCTGCGCTCCGATACGGCGCGGCTGATGCTGGCAAACTCGGAATTTCTCATCATGCTGAACCAGAGCGCGACCGACCGCGGGGAGTTGGCAAAGCTGCTGAACATCTCGGACACGCAGTTGGGGTACATCACGAACGTACCGGCCGGCTGCGGTCTGATCCGCTGCGCAGGCAATCTTGTGCCGTTCACGAACAGCTTCCCGACCGACACCAAGCTCTACCGCCTGATGACGACCAAGCCGGATGAGCGGCTGAAAGAATAACCTATGCCTTGCAGGAACAGAAGCCCGCCCACACAAAAGACGGCTGTGCGTTTCGCACAGCCGCCAAATTTATATAATGGCCGAAGCCTTATGGGTTGTCTGGCCTTGGCCGGGCGATTGCCCTCACATGGCCGAAGGCGCAGTAGGTGTTGCGGGCGCTGCCCGCCTTTTGATTACATCTATAGGATACACCGCGCTTGTGTCAAAGGCATAAAAGCAATTTGAACAAACGCACAACATTTTTTGAATCTTTTGTGACGGTGGTGAAAATGGAAGATATAAGGACAAAATCAGAAAACACTACCCCGCGCCAGCGGGCGGCAGCGCAGATACCGAAAGAGGCCATGCGCCAGCTGTGGCTGCGAAGCAAAGAAAAAGGTCGAACTGAAATAGAGAGTACAGCCGACGGGCAGCAGGGAGGACAATATTCCGAAGCCAATCAAACTGGCGAAAAAGTTTCCGACGCTTTGCAGAGCGTGGGCAAAAGCTCTGCAAAAGTAGCTGTTCACAAAGGCCGTGAACTGGCCAAGAAACGCGCCGGGCAGCGGCATATGGAGCAGAGCGTTGAACGGCAGGAGCAGACGGGCCAGCAGTCTTTTTCTGAGCTACAGGCACCGGACGGCGGCCAAGTAAGCAGCAACCTTACAGAGCCACGGGAGTGTAGCGTACCGTCTGGCAAAGAAAATCCAAGCGCGAATCATTCTCGCATAAGTGATTCTGCAAAACAAACATCTGACCGCAACATAAAATCGAATCGGCTGTCCGTCAAAGAAAAACCGCACGATATAAAAACTGCTCCGCATGAAATCCGCGGCGTGAGCCGCGACCGAAAGCAAATTCGAACCGCCGCCAGCACCGTGCAGGCAGAGCAGGTCGCCCAACAAAAAGCCCAGCAGATGGCCCAACGGACACGGCAGGCTGCCAAGAACGCTTCCAAGCAGACACGCAAGGCAGTTAAGGCCGTGCGCGCGGCAATTCGGCATTTCTTGGCGGCGCTGCACACGCTGACGGTGGCAATCATAGCGGGCATGAGCGCGGCTACCGCAGTCGTTGTTATCATTTGCCTTGTGGCTTTCATCGCCGGCTCGGCCTACGGCATTTTCTTTGCCGCCGAAGCGCCGGATGAAAATTCGATCACAGTGCAGCAGGCTGTGGAGCAGCTAACCGGGGAATACCGTGACGAGCTGGAGCACATTTCCGATACCGTACCCCACGACCGTCAGGAGATCGAGACCAACGACGGTGTCTATTATATCCGCTGGCAAGATGTCTTGGCGGCCTTTTCGTCCCGCGTGTCCGGCGCTGCGGACGGCGCACCGATAGCGGCGCTGGATGAGGCACGCTTGGATGAGCTGCGCGAAATCCTATGGGATATGAATGAAGTCAGCTATACGACCCGCGAGGAAACCGTGGAAGTGTCCGCACAGAACGCCAACACAGAAGCAAGCCGTGATACGGCATCCGAAAGCACGGCCAACGATAGCGGCGCGAGATCTCAGGAAAGCAACGAGGCCGATACCACCACGATCACCCAAACCGTCCTCACCATTCACCTGACACACAAAACGCCGGAGGAAATGCAAACCGCCTACAACTTCACCGCTCGCCAAGCCGAATACCTGACCCTGCTGCAAGACCCGAAATATGAAACGCTGTGGGCCGAACTGCTCGGCGGTTTTGCGGCGGGCGACAGTGAAATTTTAACGCCGGACACAACCCGCACCCCGACCGGCTCCCTGCAATGGCCGCTGCCGATTCCCGGCAGCATCACCTCGCCATTCGGCTACCGCACCGACCCGCTGACCGGAGAAACCAGCTACCACGATGGCACCGACATTGCCGCGCCCGAAGGCACACCAATCCTTGCCGCCGCGGACGGAACAGTCACGGTGGCCAACGCCCTCGACAGCTGGGGCGGCAGCTACGGCTACTATGTCCAGATCGACCACGGCAGCGGCCTGCAAACCCTTTATGCCCATTGCTGCCAGGTCTGCGTCACCCAAGGCCAGCAGGTACAGGCCAGGCAGGTGATCGCCTACGTCGGCCACACCGGCCGCGCCACGGGCAACCACCTGCATTTTGAGGTAAGAGAAAACGGAGAGCGTGTGGATGCCATGCGTTTTTATTCATAAAAAATGAGGCAAATCCCATCTTATAAGTTTAACGTCGCGTGGTTGTCATACGGGTACAAGGAGCATTTCCCTTTTGTCTTAACGGAAGAACCCCAACTCAAACAAGCAGCCACAGCGAACACCAGACTCCAGCAGGTAAACACAACCACTTGTGCTGCTTCGCCTTTTAATTGCGCATCCCGTGCAGTTGGGCACAAGGCAAACCATTCCGTCAGCCGGTCACCTGCGGCAGACAAAAGCGAATGCCACGCCACCATACTTCCCCATTGATTGGGAATCATCCATCCGGGCAGCGAAGCCAAACCGGTCGGAAGTAAGCAAACAAGCAGCAGCGCAATCCCGAACCCTATAACTTCTCTCAGAGATTTATTGCGGAATAAGCGAAGCAGACGACAACCGGCGCAAAGCAGAAGAAGCAATTCGGGTATTCCAATCAACGCTGACAGAACCCAGGCGAGGGCGGCATCATATAGGATTTGGTCCGGTTGAGCCAGACCGGCGGCAGCCAAAAGCTGCTGAACGCTTTGGCCCGGATTATCTCTAGAAACATGGGTCAATTCAAGAAGTTGGAATGCAGCGGTGGTTTCAACACCATAAAGGATCTGCTCTGTTTCCGATACAAAGACACCGCACACCCGGTAAGTCCGGGCATCCTCTGTATCCGGGTCCAGCGTAAGCGCTTGCTCCAATATGTCTGTACTTCCAAAAAGCTGCCATGCCAGCGCCGTACTGACAGCGCACTGGCTGGTGTCGCCACTGCCGGGTGCAGTTCCCACCACATAGCTTGCTCCGTATGCATCATGGGCCGTTCCGCAGAAACCGATACTGCAAACATCCGTGCAGGTCCGTGTGCTTACAGGGGAGCGCACCGCCACCTGGGTTTCTTCCCAGAAAGTTACCATCAGCCCATCTGTGTTTTGACTACTTTTTATATAAGTCTGCGCTTTTTTTACCTGTTCGCCGGTCAACGCCTGCGTGTAGCGCAAACTGACGCCTGGGCTGATTTGTCTAACCTTCTCGACAGTCTGCACAGCCAGCCAGAGGCAAAGGCAATACATACCCAGACAGATCAGTGACATCAGCTTCCTACTCATCGATTCTCACCTCTGTTCCTGCGGAAAGTGGTTTGCTGCTTGCACTGACAATCTGTTCCTGCCCGCTCAAAGCGCCCGAAATACGTACTACACCATCGCCACGTTCTTCTACGGTAACCCCCAGCCGGACCAGCACGCTTTGAACGCCCAACACGGTATTTTTAGTTTCCACCAGGTACACAAAATCCCCGGCGTTATCGCTGTTGACTGCGGTGGCTGGCAGGCAAAGCCCTGTCGTTCCGCCCATAGTCGTAACGGTTATATCCGCCGCCCCCGTTTTCCACTGTGTACCAGACACTGTGAATTGGGCGAGATTATCATTGACTTGTTCCAATGTGGCTGTTCCGGTATTTTGTTCCTGCATCACCGAAATCGTACCGCCCGCCTTCAACATGCTTGCTTGTTCCGCTGTCAAGGAGGCAGTGACCGCATATTCTTGTTCGTTTGCTGCCAGCAGTCCCGCTACTGCTGGCGTATCTGCTCCGACTGTAAGTGCCATCTCGGTTACAATGCCATCTGATGGGGCCAAAAAAGCTCCGCCTGCTGCTTGCAGGGCTTCGAGAGATTTCAAGGTTTGATCTTCCTGCCGAATCTGGGCTAGCAAAACCTGAGCGCCCGCTTGATCAGTTTGGTTTGACTTAGCCAGTTCTTCCGTTTCCTTTGCGTAATTGTGCTGGGCGCTATTACGCGAATCCTCTGCGTTTTGCGCGGCGGACAGAGCCGCCTCCGTTGCATTGTCCGCGGCCTCTTGTGCTGCTTCCAAATCCGCCTGTGCCTGCTGCACAGCCGCCTGCGCGGTCGCGTATTCCGCTTCCCAGTCCGCGTAATCCTGTTCCGTCTGTGCTTGTTCCGGCGTTGCCATCTCCCAAAAGCCGTCCTCGTAAGGGCGTTGCGGTTTCCGGCCTTCTACCTCTGCCAAAACCTGGTGGGCCGCATCCAGCACATTCTGTGCCTGCGAAACATCCGCCTCGCCTTCCGCTGCTGCCTGTTGATAGTCTGCATACGCTCGATCCAGCTGTTGCTGCGCCTGCTGCCAGGCAAACGGATCGGCCGCCTGCCCTGCCAGAAGCTGGTTGGCCTGTACTTGATGCTGCTGCATGGACGCCTGTACCTGTTCGATTTCCGCGCGCACATCGTCCAAAGACAAGAGCGCCAGCGTTTGCCCTTCTGTCACCGGATCGCCCGGTTGGACAAAAATCTGTTCGACCAAAAGACCTTCCGGGATGGTCAGCGGAGTTCCAATTCCGGGGGATATTTGACCGGAAACCGTAAAGCTCTGCGTAACTACACCCTGGTACGGGGCGGTCACCGAGACGACTGGAAGCGTGGTGGCCGCGGTTCCGCGCACCAACAAAGTCAACAAAAGCATGAGCGCAAGAAAGCGCAGCATGGCAACACCGGTATGCCACTGGTTGGGTTTGGCAGCGGCAGTAGCGTGCAACCGCTGTCTGAGTTTATGTATCACGTCCAAAGAGCTCATCCTTTCACAGCCCCTTTTGTCAAGCCTGCTTCCAGGTATGTTTGCCCGAAGCGGAAGGCCAGAATCGAAGGGAGCAACATCCACAGACTGGCAGCCATCGCGAGCCCCAGTTGTTTTGTATCCAGATTAGCCGGGTCGGTAAAGAAGAGAGACAGTGGCCAATATTGTGGAGATTCCAAAAAAGTCATCGGTTGTTCTATGGCGTTCCAGGCATCCAAAAATCCCAGCGTCAGGGCGGATATAAGACCGGGAATCCCCAATGGGATCCCGATGCGCCAAAAACGCTGCCATTGATTTGCACCATCGATCGAAGCGGACTCCAAGACTTCTCTCGGAACCGTGTCAAAGCCGCGCTCCATGATAAATACCGGAAATGTAGAAAAGATGCCCGGTAAAATGATGGCCCACGGCGTGTCCAGCAGGCCAAATTGGCGCAATACCAGATAGCTGGGCACCATGGTTACCTGGAAGGGCAATAGCATCAGAACGATGTAAAGCCCCCGAACCATACTGCGCCCGCGAAAGCGAAGCCGGCTGATTGCCCAAGCGGCAGGCGCGCCCACCAGCAGGTTCCCGGCCACCTGGGCTACAGACTGGCCGATGCTGTTCCAGAACATGACAAAAAACTGCGGCGTATCCAACAGCAGGGTCAGCAACGGTTCGAGCGTCGGCCAGTCTGGCAACAGGTGCCAGACGGTATATCCGGTGCCCAGCCCTAGGGCCGGGCCAATTGTCAAGCGCAATTCTTCCTGGGACATCAGCGCGCCCATAAAGAGAAACCAGAGTGGCCACCATACCAGCAGCGCCGCCGGTATCAGCCAGAGCCATTGCCAGCGGTGCGGTTTGTGAACCCTACTCATCTTTCGCACAGTGGTCCCACCATTTCAATAATCCCAAAATCACGACCAACAACACCAGCGCAACCAACACGGCGGCAGCAGCAAGGCGCGGCAGGTCCAGACTTAAAAACCAGTTGTTGAACAAATGCTGCAACAGATAGATGCTCTGCTGCGGATAGCGTCCTGCCACCAGGTAGGCCTCGCGGAAAACCTTGAAGGCATTCAGCAGGCTCAAAATCAAAGTCAGGGCTAAAGTTGGCTGGAGCTCAGGCCAGGTGATATGCCAGAACTGCTGCCATGTCCCTGCACCATCGACGCGGGCTGCTTCATACTGATCGACCGGAATCGCTTCCAGCCCGGCCGTCCAAAGAATGCTTGTATACCCGCAATTTTTCCACAGATAGGTGCCGGTCAAAACCCAGAACGCTGTACCTGTCCCCATAAAATCTATAGGCTGCACCCCCAGGCAGGTCAACCAACCGTTGCACAACCCCTGCCGGGCAAACAAGGTTTGCCACAACAGCACAATGCTGGCCACAGGAATCGCAATAGGCAGCAAAAAGGTGGTTTTGAAGATGCGGGCAGCCCGTGTTTGCCGCAGCGGACGGCTGTGGAGCACGAGCGCCAGTACCAGGCTGCCTGAAAGAAGAATCGGCAGGCAAATCCCCAAAAAGCGCGCCGTATTGTGTACGGCCAATTGGAAGGCACCGTTCTGTATGACAGAGCGGTAATTGCTCAAGCCGACCCAGGCAGTTCCCATCGTGTCAAACAGACTGCGCCGTACCGTCTCAGCAAAGGGCAGCAAAACAAACAGAACAACGCCAGTCAAGCTGGGCAGCAGGAACAACCAGGCCGCACGAGTTTCCCGTTGGGTGGCCGTACAGCAGTTGCGGTCCCGGTTACTGTTGCTCTGCATAGTACAAGTCCGTTCGCTGCAGGATGTTGGCCACCGTCGTTTCCAAGTCCTGCGCGCCCGTATACAGTTGAGCCGCGTTCTCATAGACAAGTTCCCTCAAACTCAAATCCGTGTTCGACGGTGTGGTCAGTTGGGCCATCACGGCATCCAGATTCAATTCAGACGGCGTAGGGTTACCGTCGGTACCATCATTACGCTGGCTGACTTTGGCAAGTTGGACGCCTTGACGCACAAAGTAACCATTGAAACTGCCTCGGCCAGCCAGGTCTTCCGTTTCGCAATCCAACATGGTTCCAACAAACGCCACGCCGGCGTCTACCTGGTCAGATGTATTCAATACGCCCATTGTCATCACCGGTGTAAACACATCACCCGGCAAGGGGCGAATCAGAGCCGGGACGCTCCCGGTTTCGCTGACCATGTAGATATAGGTCAGCAGATAGTCGCTGGGGTTGCCTGCCGCGCAGTCAGCCGGATCCTGCGCCCGGCCATACCAGTTCATACTGACAGGAATATCCACAGCCAGGTGCTGGCCGTCATCCCCGCTGGCGGTATCCTCCCCGTCCCCAAAAAGCGGATCATATTCCGCGCTGATCTGCTGCGCATCAACAACCGCTTTGGTGACAGACAAAAACTCTCGCAGAGCATCCTCGTTCACACCTTCGCCTTCGACAGCAAAGATCGACGCGCTGGCCGCCGGGTATAACTCGCTGAACAGGTTGTAGTACCCATCATAATGAAAGTTTGATTTGACACACAGGAGATCCTGCAAATCGGTCAAATTTTGGGCCTCAGACAACCGTGCTTTGTTTTCCTCAGACTGGCAATAAACCATGCTGGGGCGGAACAGCAGCGGCAGCGCCCAACAGCCGGATTCATCGGCATAGCAATGTACAATGTTTTCGTAGCAGTTGCTGGTATCGATATTGCTTAAATCTGCGAGGATTCCCTGACGAATGTAAGATTCTACGGGCAGACCGTCCAGCACAAGTACATCCGGTCCCTCACCGGCAAAGATCTCTACGTTGAGGGTGCGGATCACATCGTCCACTGTCATCCCATTGTCCAGACTGTCTTGACCATATTCCACAGTGACCGTCTGTTCCGGGTGTTCAGATGCGTATGTATTGACGGTCTCACGTAGCAAAAGGCTATCCTCCATGGCCCAAACCACCAGTTCGCCGCCGGACGCGACGGCCGCCTGGGTATCATACCGGTACCGGTATATTTGTGCCTGACCTCCGGCATTTACGCCACTGACCCAGTAATTTCCCTGTCCGTCCAACACGATCTGCTGTACGATGAAGGAACTGCTGGCAAGCGCAAAACTGCGGTTATCGGCCAGATTTTGCTGTAAAGTACCACCCAGGGCAATTTGATGGATACCGTTGCTGTCTGCCCAAATCAGGCAGTTTTGTTGGATCGCGGCAGCGCTGGCCCGCGCCAAAGGCTCTGCCAACGGCAAGCTGTATTGTTGCAATACACTGCCATTCGTGGCATCGAGTACAGACAAGCTGGTGCTTCCGGCCGCAAACGTATAGATGGAACCCTCTGCATAAAAGGCCGGGCTGCCATAGAAACCGGGCGTCACGGTCGTGGCCTGCCGGGTGGCAGGATCGACCAGCACAAAGACGGTGGTTTCCCCGACTTGAGCGGTCAAAAATATCTTTCCGTCTGCTGCAAGTCGCAGGCTGATTGGCAGCGCTTCCTCTTGCGACAAAGCCTCGACCGGAATGGTTTGCATGGCGGCAGGGTCCGTACCGCTCTGCAGGGTGTAGGCACCGCTATCATCGCGGCAAACGGTCCAAAGCGTGCCGTCTGCCGCGACGGTCAAAGCTCCGTTCGCCACGGCCGGCTGGCTGGATTCGACAGCTGTTTCCCAAACATCATCGGTCCAGCGCAAAAGTTGTATGCCGCCGCTCTGGCTCAGCCCCACCACTTCTACAGCACCATCCGCGGAGAGACGCAAATCCGTGAAATACGCATAGGTCTGCGGCATCAGTTCCGTCATGTCGTCCTGCACATACGTCCCCGCCTCACTGGTTTGCGAAATCTGTGTTGTCGATGACGCGCTGTCCTGCGGAGCAGAAGAAGCGCTGATGGTTGCCGATTCCGAAAACATGGCTGCCGAAGATGCATGGCAGCCGGAAAACCCCGCGAGCGTGACGAACCCTGCCAGCAGAGAGGCTAACGCCTTGGCGCGCATTGTTTTCATGGTTGTTGACTTCCTTCCTGAATTGTTCTAAACTGATTGTAGCAAACACACTCTAAATTTATCCTGAATTTTTGACAAGGAATCTGGGAGGCGGGCATGAAAATTTTGCTTGTGGAAGATAACGTTTCCCTGTGCCGAAATATTGCTTCCGTTTTACAAAACGAGGGGTACACGGTCGTAACTTGCAGCAATGGAAACGAGGCAGAGTTTCAAATGCTCAACAACAGTAGCGACCTGATCCTGCTCGACAGAATGTTGCCCGGAAAAGATGGCATCACACTGACACGGGAAGCTCGCGCGGCTGGTATCACAGTGCCGATTCTTCTGTTGACGGCGCTGGATACCCTGGGCGATAAAGTCACCGGTCTTGATGCGGGGGCAGATGATTATATCGTCAAGCCCTTTGCCATGGAGGAACTGCTGGCCCGGCTGCGTATCTGGTCGCGCCGCACGGTATCCCTTGAGGATCCCGGAGAGCTGTGTTTTGGTGACTTGAGCTACCGCCCCAGCGTGCGGCAGCTCAGCGGCCCCGCCGGGAAGGAAGTCCTGCCCAAACGGCTGGCCCAATTGATAGAACTACTGCTGCGAAATGCAGAAGTGCCCATTACTCGCAACGTAATCTTCAACCGCATCTGGGGACCGGACGCGGAAGTGACCGATGCTGTCATCGACACCTATATCCATCTGACACGGCAGCGGCTCGCGCACCTGCAATCCGCCGTGAAAATACAAAACAGCCGGGGCACCGGCTACCAACTGTCCTATGAAAGAGAGCTATAAATCCACCACACGGGGAGCCATCTATAGGAAATCACGATACCGAATCACTGCGTTCTGTGCGCTGGTTACCGGACTGGTTCTGCTGATTGCTTTCGCCGTTGCCTGGCAGGCCGCCCGTCGTCAGATGAGCAATGCAGACGAGTCTCTATTTCTCTCCCAATGTCAGACTGTAACCGCCTATGTCTCCTCGCCCTATGGTGTGGATACCCAAACTGTGTTGCAGTTTGCCGGGCAGAATCAATTGGCCGTGGCGGTTGTGGACGGCGGCACGTTGCTGACCTTCGTCCCTGACTTGCAAAAAGAAACGTTGACACAACTACTGGCATCTGTGCAGGCATCTGCAATTGGGCGAGGCTTATACTCTTCCGCAGCGCAAAGTGGGAATTTCATGGTACAGTCCGCAGGGCAAAATTGGCGGTGCTTCCTGCAAGGGCAGGCGATGTCCACTACTCAGTGGCGCAATATACTGGTTATGCAACCTGTGACAGTCCATTCGGCCGAAGTATTGCGCTTACTGGCCGTGTATGCGGCCGCTTTTATGTTGGGGTGGGCCGCACTTATCCTGATGTCTGCCATCTTGGCCCGTTTTGCAGTACGCCCGATTGAACAGGCGCAAACGGAGCAGATCCGCTTTCTGGCGTCTGCCAGCCATGAATTGAAAACGCCGTTGGCTGTGATTTCCACGTCGGCTGATCTTCTGAAACAGAAAAGCCAAGATTTGGCGGAGCCATGCCATTTGATTCAGCAACAGACCCGCCAAATGGGACGTTTGATCGACGATATGCTAGTTTTGACAAACAGCAACACCGGGCATTGGACACTGCAGCTTCGACCTGTTTTGCCGGAGGAAGCCGCTATGACCGCCTACGAAACCTTTCAGCCGGTTCTGGCCCGCGCGGAACAAATGCTTGCGCTGGAGATGCCGGACGCACCATTGCCGATGGTTTTGGCCGATGAGCAACGGCTACAGCAAATTTTGGCCATCTTGCTGGACAATGCGCACACCTACGCCTCTCCTGGTAGCGCTGTTGCGCTGCGGGTAGACTTCCAACATAACCAGGTTCGGTTTTGGGTAATCGACCACGGCCCCGGCATACCGGACAATGCCAAACAGGCGGTGTTTACCTATTTCTACCGGCAAACTTCTGAAAATGAATGTGCGGCAACTGTCGAAAACAGCGCCCATCATTATGGATTGGGGCTGACGGTGGCCACGGAATTGGCCAACCTGCAGCACGGTTCTTTGACCGTACAGGATACGCCAGGTGGCGGCGCTTCCTTTTGCTTGGTATTGCCGGCAAAACAACATACATAATGACAGAAGGCAGGCAATCCAATGCCCGCCTTCTGTCTGTTACGGAGCGTCAACCGTCGGTCGCGCGGCTGATTGCAGTGGCCACGTTCGCGTTCATGTTGGCAGAATTACCATCCGTACAACTTGCGCCACAGTCGCCCCAACATATAGCCAACTGTCGGAACCGTTCGAATGATCTTCTCAAGATGAAGCTTTCTTCGCAACGAACAGATGAGGATATCTACCGTTCGCGTACGAATCACATCACAGAAAAACATAGCGTTCGGTATCCGATGATGCAATCACTTGATTTTTATTAGCAGACGAGCAGGGAATTCGGAAACGCAGAGTGAAAAAACATCTTCCGTAAGCATCTTCTCGACTTTTCTTACTCTTTTTTGGACAGCACCAGTGCTCGGCGTAAAAAAGAAATGAAGGGTTTTGTTGGCTCCGGGCTTCAGCTTAAGGCTGCCGACATCTGCAAGTTCGGGATATACCAGAGCTTGAATTGTGCTGTTATAGAAAAGAGTCAGGGATTTGTCTACCAAAAGATATCGTCCAAAGAAAATATACCCAGTCGTATTATCTGTGTTAGAAATATTGAGTTCTATGTCATATACATAATTAGATTCCACGTTCCCATATTCATCCAGTCTGGAATATTCATGATAATCCAAGTTGTACTGTTCAAACAACTGCTGATAAGTCAGCAATTTTGCATCATTGACTTGCACACTATAACCGTCAGGGTTCTCATCCGGAGAAATAAAATAGTTGTTGCCAACTGGAACAAAATCACCCGCCTGATAAATTTTGTCAGGGATTTGATACGGAAGATGATTGGTATGGTAAAAAGCCGCCATCCAGGAGGCCAAACCGACGAGACACGCAAGAATTGACAACACAGCGATGGTGCTTTTCCGTTTTAAGCGAATCTTTTTTCCCATAGCAAAGTACCTCTTTACAGTGACAGTGTGCCAGCCCGCATCGTATAGATTTTGCTGCAGCAATGGTGCAAAAAGTTCATGTCGTGACTTGCCATGACAATAGTCGCGCCACGCGAAGTTTCATCTTGAATCACATTTTCCAGCATGGTAATGCCGCTCTCATCAAGAGCATTGGTTGGCTCATCTAAAAGAATAATATCGGGTTGTTCGAAAACAGCCGCTGCGATGCCAAGCCGCTGCTTCATCCCAAGTGAATATTTTTTATATTTTGTGTCATGGAGGCCAACACGCTGCAATACGCTTTCGATTTGAGCAGTGGGCATCATTTGATGAAGAGACGAGAGCATCTGTAAGTTTTCAGCGCCCGTGTATTGTGGTAAAAACGTAGGATTTTCAATGAGAAAGCCGATGCTGGGAGGAAACTCCAAGTCGGAACCTAACATTTTGCCGTCAATTAGGACATGGCCCTTTGTAGGATATATGAGACCGGAAATTAGCCGCAGCAGCATTGTTTTACCGGAGCCGTTAACCCCCTGCAAACCGATCATTTCTCCCGGTTTAACCGTTAATTGAATCTGATCAAGTACAACGCTGTTCCCTATAGTTTTAGATGCACCGTCAATTTCGATTCTTGGCAATAAATCCATAAGGTACGACCCCCTCAGTAAAGATCAAAGTTTCGGAAGCGATGTCGCCCAATGAACATACAAAGGAGGGACAAAGCAAGCGCGTATACGATTCCGGAGGGAAAGGAAAACCCATCCACCAGTATTTCATTGCTGCGAATGCAGAATGCATAGTTGAGGATCAATACAGGGACGCAAAAGTATGCCGATGCCAACATAAGAATTGCTGATATCAAAAAACAGATAATGGGGCGAAACCAAAGCGTTAGCAGCATTTGCAATATGCCGAAAGAAGATGCGATCAATGGAGGCATGAGCAGGAGTACATGGCATACATTCCACTGGTCTGGCGGTATGGTTTCCCTTAACAAAAAAATATCGCTCATATAAGGGGAAACAGAAAGGGTAAATTGACCGCCGTACAGCAGGCAGTTGATGAGGAGGAGGATCCAGCACAGGAAAAAGTAAAGGAAGGTTGCAACGATAATCCAGGCGCATTTGGCCGTCCACCACTTTGTGCGGCTGCCGGAATATACGATGACCATTTTCCCAAATGTATCTCTATCATACACAGGATAATAAAGCGTAAGAAACAGGCAAATTCCAAAGACCAGAAACCAAGAAACAGGAAACAGGAATGGTTCGTCTGGATTCGGAATATAGGGTTTCATGCCGCCAAAAAGATACATGGCAAAATCCCCCAGTGTTGGCTGTGCGCCTGCGTACTGATGATTGAGGGAAGCTGTTTCTCTCAGGCGAAGCATGAATTCAAAACAGACAAGCGACACAAGAAGCGGCAAAACCAGAAATTTCTTTGCGATAAAACGGATGCCGTTTCTTAAATCGAAACGGAAGGGATTGCTTCTATTCATGCCATACTCCCCTTTTGAAAATGATTGCGATTGCTGAACAAAACAGCATGACAGCTTCTATAAGAATTATAGCTGCGTTTGGATCATAGCGGAGAGTTGCCGGATGAAGATATGCGATTGGCGAAATTTCGTATGACCATTTCGCCCCTGGAATTGCACGGGCTAATAGGCCGGAAAGATAGTCGATTCCCCAAAAAAGCAGTAACGGGAAAGCGGCTGCGGCAAATTGATTTGTGATATAGAAAGAAAACGCATAGCCGATCAAAGCAATCAACCCGGCAAACAAACCATCCAGCAGAATGTACAGGGTAACATAAAGCGCCGGATGGGTATAGAACAGATCCGCCCACATAGCGCCAAAATATACATGGTTATAGATTTCGTAGTTGATTTGAGGGACCGTGCTTGGAATAAAAGCAGCCGTGACAGCAAAATTTAAGATGAGTGGAATCACAATCGTGATAAACGCTGCGGAAAAACATACGATCCCTTTGGAAAGATAGTAAGGCTGACGGCCGACACGCACAACCATCTGGTTGGCATAGGATGATTTTTTCTCCTGGAGACAAGATAACGAGTGGGGAAGAATTGCAAATAGCGGAAGCAGCGTGTAGAAGGCAGAGTAAGCAAGCGTTTCCGACTCGCCGCCAATCCAATAATTATAGGAAGTCCAAACAGGGAACAATTCATTAGAGACCATATGTCCGTTTTCAAAACAATATTGATCCAGAGCATCATGTATATTCAAATATCCCTGGCAGCAATAGGATGCGCTGCTCAATGCGAGAAGAACGCAGGTTGCCATTGAAATGATAAAGTTATGAGAGTGAAAGCATTTGCGGAACTCCATGCGGATACAGTTATACATCTGCGCCACCACCATTTTCATGAGAAATAAGAAAAGCCAACACCGGACGCATTGTCATAACCGACTTGGAGGTATACAGACTGTTCCTCCCACGCGGATGGCTCAATAAAAATTCCAATCTGAAAATTCAAAGTATCACCAGGGGCCAAATTGAACTTGTTGTAGTCGGAAGCGCTATTTGTGCTGTCAGGGTGTGCACTGAAATAAAGCATTTGTGAATCACCCTCATTTCGCGGGATGAGGTCAAGCATAAATTGGTATTCTTCACCCGTGCGGGGTTCCATTTCAGATTCTGAAGTGTTTGTCACGTTCATATCGAGCAGAATAAACTTCCATGTCTGATAGGTGTCATAGGAAGTGTTTGGTACACACTCGGACAAAGAAATGGGAGAGTCCTCTATCGTGTCGTATACCTCCACCCGGTTCAGCGTATAGTCACGGGAACCTTCCCCCATCGTTTCTGTGTCATGAATGGTTTCCCCAACACCGCGCAGGCCGACGGCCAAGGCTTCCGGTGCGGCCGTCGGGACACCGCCATTGTCGGCTTCCGTATGGTCGTCAACGGTTGGCGATTCCGTTTGTGTATCATCTGCGAGTGCACCTGTCTGAATATCTCGGATCGTTTGCTGTGCGCTTCGATCCAGCTGAGGGTAAACCCAAACAAAAAGTATCGCTGCTGCGATTATGAGGATGGCGATACCATAGACAAACCACTTTGTACTTTTTCTCATGCTGCAATTCCTCCAACTTATGAAGTCGGCAGGAATTTGCATATGCAGCAAATCCCTGCCGACCCACCTGATGGTTTTGTCGAAGAGTATCATTTATGTATGGCTTCTCGGCAGGGGACATAGAAAAAGTGATTAGTTATTAAATTCGATGCAACCACTTTCCCAAACACTGTCGGGGCTCCACCTGCCGTTGGCCCTGCCAGAACTCCCATCCGCACTACGCGCCATGATACGGGCCCAGGCATTAGAGCCGAACCGTTCATACACATCCTGACGGACATAACCCTTCTGCCCAAAGGTTACCGCCGCAACGCGCCGAGATGTTGAGGTACCATAAATCGCGCTGGTACAGTCATACCAAGGACCAGCGCTGCCGGATGCGCCGTCAATACGGACAACAATCCGATTGGGGCTGGTCGGGATATTGTAGTTGACATAGGCACTGGTCGAATTGTCCTTTTTGCGAACGCTGACCTCATTGGCGCCCCATGTATAATTGCTTGCAATAGGAATCATAAAGTTCGAATCCTCATTACTAGCAAACGCAGGAACCGCCATGCAGACGGCCAACGCAAGCGCCAGCATCAGAGTGAAAAAACGCTTTTTGGTTTTCATGGAAATCCTCCTTAACTGTAGTGTTTTGTGGTATCCGAGTTGTATCGGGTTGGCTGCGGGGCGGATATGTTCAGCATCTGCGCGCCGATGCCTGAGCCTTGGATGTGGGGGAGTTCTTTGGAACAAACTTCACCATACCACAAAGCTTTCACATTCGCCACGTTTCGGCAGTATTTCAAGAGTGTTATGTAGCAAAAGGCTAGTTTTACCAAAAAAGCAGGGCTGCACGCAACCGCGTACAGCCCTGTTTAAAAATTTTGATGTTTGCTTTTTACAATCCCATCGCTTTTATGACCTGCAAAAGCAAACGTGCCCGCGCAAACCCGTCTTTGTCATTGCTGTTGTTGTACAGTGTTAACCCATGCAATAAGTCCGCAACAGCGCACTTTTGTTCCGCTGCCAGATGCTTTGTCGAAAGTACTTCCGCGTTCTCGCCATAAATCAGCTCGTCGATGGACACGCCGAACAGCTCCGACATAGCAATGATCGTATCAACCGATGGTGTTTTGCTGTCGGTCTCATAGCTGCTAATTGTTGAAGCCTTTTTATCCAGCTTGTGCGCCAGATCGCTCTGCGACCAGCCCCGCTTTTTGCGCAGCTCATAAATATTTTTGCCGATATACCGGTGTGCCATTGTTCACTACCGCCCACTTTAGCCTTGTAAGTTTACTTTACCACTTGACTATGCGCCAATAGTGTATTATTCTCGTACACAATACGCTTATGGTGTGATTTTGGCGTTTAGCAGCAAAATCACTTGACATTTTGGGGGTGCGGCATTATGTTTGAAAAAAATCAAGACATTCTACTCCATCCGAAAGGGGCGACGACTATGCCGACAGGAATCAAGGTGTTGGTTTGCGATGACGACGCAGCCTTTTGCAAGAAAATGGCCGATCTGGTGCGTAAAAGTCAGCCGGTTGACGGGTGCAGCGCTGCTGTAACGACCTGCTGCGACCCTGTTGCTTTGACGGACAAAGCATTGGGACAGTTCGATATTGCGTTTTTGGATATCGATATGGGCGCATACAGCGGGCTGGAGCTGGCGCACCATATCCGCAGTCTGAACCTTGATACGATTCTGATCTTCGTCACCAACTATGTGCAATATTCGCTGGAAGGGTACGAGGTGCAGGCCTTTCGCTATTTGCTGAAAAGTGAGCTGGAAGAAAAGCTGCCCGGCTATTACCAAAAGGCATTGGAAGAATTACAGCATTCCGCCGATGAAATTACATTCAGCGCAAACGGTGAGCAATTCCACATTAAATATCAGGATATTCTGTACATGGAAAGCCGGCAGCGCGTGATGCGCCTGTTTACGCTGACGGATACGCGGTCGCGCGGGTACTTTTACGCCAGCATGGAGGACACCGAAAAGCAGCTGGCCCCAGTCGGCTTTTTGCGGGTACAGCGCAGTTATCTTGTCAATATGGCGCACATCCAAAAGCTGAATTATGACAAGGTGATTCTGACAAACGGAACGGAATTGCCGGTCAGCCAGAAAATGTATTCGAGCATCAAGGCCAAATATCTGCGTTGGAGGAACCGGCAATGATCGAACATCTTGCGGTAGCGATTGTTTCTGCTATTGCGTTTTTGGGCGCGATTCTTCTGTACGGTGCGTTTTCGCCGCGCCGGTTGGAGGGATGGAAGTTCTGGCTTTGCTTTGCAGCGTACTGTGTTTTGATGGAAGGCAACGGTTTTTTGGCAAACGAGTTTTTTTCCGTTTGTGGGGCCGTAGGCGACGGTGTGGGGCGTCAGACGCTGTATAACGTAATAAGATATGCCCTGCTATACGCTCTTTTGTTTCGGGAAAGGCCAGTGATATATCTTTCTGTTACGGTCATTTTCTATTCGTGGGCTTGCTGTATTGAAAACCTTGTTGTCGGTGCAATACTTATATTCCAGGACGATGCAATCCGATTGGCGGTTGAATACCATGAAAGAGGTTGGCTGATTTGGATCAATGAACTGCTGATTCTTTGTGGATGCGCTATCATTAGCAAAGCACATCCCTATCAGCCTCAGAGCCATGGTTCACAAAACAGATTTACAATTCCGGCCATAATATCATTGGTTTCGATTGTAATGACCGGTCGATTGCAAAACGGATATTATCAGGGCGAAATTAACGGCGCTTTCTTGCTTTATTTTGCGGCTGTATTGCTGTTTTCCGATGTAATGACGTTTGTGCTGATTGTCTGGAATGAAAAGGATGAACGGCTCAAAGGGGAAAATCTGACGCTCACCGCACGGGCACGCACGCAGGCGGAAAGCATTGAGGCTTTGAGTGCCTCTTATGCAGCGCAAAGAAAACTGACGCATGATTTTAATGCGCATCTTGCAACGCTTTCCTCCTATCTGGAAAACAGGCAGATCAAAGACGCGCAGGATTATATAGCAACGCTGCGGGAGCACCAAACCGACCGAATCCTGATCGCCAATACACATAACTCTACAATCGATGCACTGCTGAATCAAAAAGCGCAGGTGGCTAAAAAGAACAACATCGATATTCGTTTTAAGGTCAACGACCTTTCAGGCACAAAAGTCGCTCCCATGGATTTGGTGATTATCATCGGCAACTTGTTGGACAATGCCATTGAGGCGTGCCTCAAGCTGCCTGCAGGCGAAAGGGAAATCTATGCCCAGCTTTTATTGGAGGGGACGCTGTTTCTGTCTTTCCGCAATACATCCCCGCCAGTGGAAATCGTAAACGGTTACATTGCCACGACCAAAAAGCCGCCCGACCTGCATGGGTTTGGGCTTCAAAATGTCAAAACCGCACTGAAAAAGTATGATTCATTCTACGATATGGCCTATGAGGACGGTTATTTTGCCTTTACGATAGAGATGGAAAACGACTTGCCTTCTGCTACCAAAAACTCGTTTTTCGCTACATGAAAGTTGAACTTTGGCGAATTTTGGCGTATTTCTGTGTTATAGCCGAAAGGAAATGATCCTATGCAAAAACTGGCCGCCAAACTGACAGAAAAGCTGCTGCGCCGAAGGCTGATTTCGCCGGAACAATCGGAGTGGTGCGCTTACCTTGTGGAGTGCAAGCTCGAACAGCTGCTTTGCTTTTCCGTGCTGATTACGCTCGGCTGCCTGATTGCGCCGCTGTGGAAAGTTTTACTGCTGAATTGGGGCGTTGTGTTCTTGCGCCGCAAGGCAAACGGGTTACACTTGCATACGTTCTTGGGCTGTATGCTTTCCTCGCTGTGCTGTGAACTGGCCGCACTTTGGACGTGCGAAAAAGCGACGCCTGCGGTTGCCGCGCTGCTGCTTATTCTTTCATTGCTTATGCTTCGCCTTGCTGCACCGGTCAATGATATCAACATTCATTTCGACAGCAATGAAATGCAGGCATTGTGTACCGGTATGCAAAAACGCTTGGCTGTGTATGCCGTCATCTCCAGCATGGCGTTTTTTGTGCAGCCGCAGGCATTTGGCGTCCTTTCTGCGTCTGCTTGTGTCGTTGCCCTATGTGTGCTTTTTGCACGGATGGGGCTTGGAATAACCGTGATTCAATGATGGGAGGAACACCATGAAAAAACTCGATACCCTTTGCGATGCCACTGCTAAAAAGATTGTACAGCACACGCTGCAAAGCGCCATGGAGGGCGGTCCTGAATGTCCCCACACATGGTTTTACCAGCCCCGCCGCCCGGAGAAAAAGCCTGCGGCGGACAGGACTAAGGCCCCTAACAAGTAACCTCAACCCGAAGTTGTGGTCGGTCAGCCCACCCAACGCACAAACCAACCGGGGCCGCCGCCAACGCAGCAACAAAGCGGCAGGCGCTTTTGAACTGAGCATTAGCCGCTTTTTGTGCCATTCCACTTGCTTTGGAAAAATCTATTGTTGACCATGCCTTGGAATAAAATCTTGTAAAAGCCTTCATGCCTTTGGCATGAGGGCTTTTTGCGTGCTACCGGAGGTCGAAACGGAACACGAAAGTGCAATATCCGCACGCTTTCATAAAAACCAAGCAACAAATGTACGAAAATATTTTTTAACCACCCCAAGGGCTGGTATAGTTACCTGTTATGATATGCCCAGAGCAAAGGAAAGGGGGATAGGAATTGGGCTTAGATTCGGACGCACGGCGCAGAGGACTGATTGAGTATTTGAGCTTGAACGGTTATGCGACAATGCGTCAGCTTGCCGGAGAATTTGATGTTTCCATCAACACGATCCAGCGAGATATTACATATCTGGCCCGATACTATCCACTGGAGACCGCATACGGGCGGTATGGCGGCGGAGTGTATTTTGAACAGAACTGGCAGCCCTACCGGATCTATATGACACCCTTGCAGGAACGTGCTTTGCAGCACGCAATTTCATCGGCAGCGGCAGAGGATGTTGTTCCGCTGCAGGAAATACTCCAAACCTTTGCTCGGAAATAGCGGCTGACAGCCGCAGGAACCTTGACAACTTCATATCCAGCACGACAGGTACGTTCCCACCCAAACGAGCGACACTGGAAAGCACGCCATAACGCACAGGGCAGTTGCCTTGTGCCGAGCGATTCCGCTTGCCCCAAAAGCAGCCATGATCCGCTGTTTCGCCACGACCTTGGATGGAGTCATAATGATACGCCTGTTGCCCCGCACATCAGACGGGGCGGCCGAGCCTTGGTTGCAATGTTAGACCTTGGCAATGCCGGCGAGCGGCTGTTTGTCAGCAGCCCGCCTGTCGTGTTCCCGGCGCTTGGGGGCGGGCGGCAAATAGAGCGCGGCAAAATCAACCATACCGTTGATGCCAAATCCGTGCGGCGCAGTGTACTTTCTGCATTGCGCCGTATTAGTTTGTCATCAACGGGGAAAGAAGCAAAAATGAACCACGAAAGCGGGTACGGGCGGGCGCACAGGCAGGCGGAACATATTTTCCGCAATCTGCTGCCCGCCCACGGCATGGCCGTGCGCGAGGGGCAGATTGCCCTCTGCCACGCCATGCTGGATGCCCTGTTCAACAAAGAAGTTTTGCTCTGTGAGGCCGGGGTCGGCATCGGCAAAACGCTGGCCTATCTGGTGGCCTGTGTGCTCTGGCAGCAGCAGCGTCCCGCGGCATTGGTCGAGCCGGTCGTGATCTCCACCAGCAGCGTGACCCTGCAGGAAGCCATCCTGCGGGAATATCTGCCGTTTCTGTCGCAGGTTTTGCTGCAGGAGCATATCATTCAAGCACCGATCTGTGCGGTGGTGCGCAAAGGCAAGGAGCGTTTTGCCTGCGACCTGCGCTTGCAGCTGCGAAAAACACAGGTTAAACAGCGCGGCCAAGGGCACGATGCCGAAATGCGCTCTCTATATAATGTAAGCCGCAATTTGGATCTGGATCAGGCCGAGGGGCTTTCCAATTTTGACCGCCGCCTGATTTGTGTGCCGGAGCATTGCCCAAAAAGCTGCTCGGCGCGGCGAAGCTGCCGCTACCGAAAATATTTGGAAGAAGCCAACGGACGGCGCGTTACCATCCAAATTTGTAACCACAATTTTCTGTTGGCAGACGCCACGCACAGGCAGGAGAAATGGCCGCGGCTGCTCAAAAACTATCAGGCGCTCGTCATTGACGAGGCCCACAAACTGCCTGAAGCGGCGGCGCAGATGTACGGCAGGCGCTTTTCTGTGCAGGACGGCGAAAATCTTTGCCGCCTGCTGGAAAAGAATCGCTGTACCCACACAGCACAGCAACTGCGGGAAAGGCTGACCGCTCTGCAGGCGGCGTTTTTCTCGGATGAGGGAGTCGATACGGTGACGACGTTCTGTCCGGATGACAAGCAAAAAGCCGCACTTTTGTCCGAGCGGACAGTTCTACGGCAGGCGGTCACGATACGCACAACTAAGCCGCTGCCCGCATGGCTGCTGCACCGGCTGAGAGAAAGCGCCGACATTTTACAGCTTTTCATCGAGCAAAAATCGGATTATATTCTGTATGTTCAATACGATTCAGACGGAAAACCAACCCTTTGCGCCGACTGTCGTGACCTGCCTGCCCGGCTGGACAAAGCCCTGTGGAGCGTTCGGCAAGCGGCCATCCTCACCTCCGGCACACTGTCCGCTGGTGGGAATTTTACACATACTGTGCAGCGTATAGGGCTGAACAACCCGCAAACTTTCCGCGCTGAATCGCCGTTTGACTACAAGCGCAACTGTATTTTATATTTTCCAAAACGCACCAGTACGCCGCTTGACGAGGTAGAGTGGTTAAGTCAGGAAATTGAACAGCTGGTGCAAGTGTGTCACGGTCACGCGCTGGTGCTGTTCACGTCCTACGACCAGGTGGGCCGCGTGCAGCAGAGGTTGCAGGGGCTGCTTGCGTATCCACTGCTGACCGCCCGCCGCAACGGGCAGTTGTTCGTGCAGGCATTCAAACAGCTGCCGAACGCTGTTTTGTTCGCAGCTGGGCCGTGTTGGGAGGGCGTGGACTTTCCGGGCGACCGAGTGTCTCTGCTGATCATCGCCCGCCTTCCGTTTCCTGTGCCGGACCCTGTCAGCGACGCGGAAAAGGCCAAGTATCCCGACCTGCACAGCTATATCCAGGCCGAGGTCATCCCGACCATGCAGAAAAAGCTGCGGCAGGGCTTTGGCCGCGCCATCCGCACTGAAACCGATACTTGCACCGTTGCCATTTTGGACCCGCGTGCTGCACCCGGAGGGCGGTACCACAGGGCTGCACTGGACGCTTTGCCCAAGATGAATATGACCCAAGACATCAAGGATGTCGAGCACTTTATCCGCGCCGTGAAAGGCGCGGAATATTTTTTTGCCTGAAACGGCCCCTGCAATTTCGATTCAGCATTGAAATTGCAAGGGGCCGCTTTTATTTTGCCCAAGCATCGGAGGTAATGATTATGCGGGCTGTTTATTTTATCCAGGAAACCAAAAACGCCGATTTAACCATGCGTCAGCAGCAGCTCTTATGTTTGCGCGCGGCGCGCAGGCTGCGCTGGTATTGCTGCGAGGCCGTGTTCGCCGAGGCCGGTACCGAAGCCGCTTCTCTTGCGCTGCGGCCCGGTATGCAGGAGCTTTTGCGCAGCGCTGCCGACGGTGAGTTCGACGTGCTGCTGATCGTGGACGCTGAGCATCTGTTTTGCAGTCCGGCGGAGATCGAGTGTTTGCTTTCCACGCTGCTGCGCTCCGGTGTGCATACCTTTTGTGCCAAAAGCGGCCACTGGCTGGAACCAAATGGTCGACACTGGATGGTGCTGCCGAACTATGATTCGATCAGCCTGGACGATTGGGAGGACTTCGATGTTTAACTTGTTTTGTACACTGCCCGCGCTGCCGGCAGCGGAATCACAACCTATTCCGCTGCGCTGTATCAAAGTTCCGCCTCTGCCTGTCACCCCGAACCGCGCTGTGGTCTACGCCCGCACGGCAGACCGACACGTCGGTGTGCTGGAAACCCAGTACAATTCCGTTTTGGCCGCTGCCAGAGAGGACGGCTGCATCGTGGTCGATGCTGCGATAGAGCATTGCCCCGGCAACAGTTTGAAAAAGCCCGGTTTGCTTCGCTTGCTGAAATTGGTTCGCAAGGGCGAGGCCAACGTGCTGTATGTCCAAGACCTTTCCCGCCTGCATGGCAGCCCTTTTTGGCTGTACCTGTTGTTCTGCTGGATGCAGGATCACAACGCCAAAATTGTTACGGTGGCCTGTGACATCCGCTATTCCTTACATTATGACCTGCACATTGAGCAAAAACTCCTTGAGCGTGCCGCCAGAAAGGGGCGGGATGTGCCATGGATCGTTTGAATGATTCGACCTGTCCTATCAGTACTTGTAAAAATACCGTCAAATTGCAAATCGGAGAAAGCATCGTCACGCTGACATTCACGGGGAAAAGCACAGAAAACACCCGCGCCAAGCTGGTTGCGCTTTTGTCCGAAGCCTACTCGGAACGGGTCAAAAAGTGGCAGTAATATGCCAGATTTGTTGTTGGGTTTGGTGATAGATAAACAGCGTGATTCATGATATGTTGGGTGGTAAAACGAGGGAAACGACGATTAAATCTGGTGCGCGGCGCAGCGGATGACGTGCGATAGACGCTGCGACGTGTGCCAAGCCCGCAGGGCGGGATTTATTCGGCGTTTCCCAATGGAGGTGAAGCAAAATGACAAGAGTGGAATGCCTATATCGCGTGTCCACCAAGGGACAGGTAGACCATGACGATATCCCCATGCAGCGCATCGAATGCCGCAAATTTGCCGAGCAGCAGGGGTGGAATATCATCAAGGAACTGTGCGAAAAGGGAGTTTCGGGCTTTAAGATTTCCGCCGATGATCGAGATGCCATCCAGGAACTGCGCGAGGACGCCATGAACCAACGCTTTGACGTACTGCTCGTGTTTATGTTCGACCGCCTTGGCCGGCGCGATGACGAAACGCCGTTCGTGGTCGAGTGGTTCGCCAAGCAGGGCATCCGCATTTTCAGCGTAAAAGAGGGCGAACAGAAGTTTGAAAGCCATACCGATTCGCTCATCAATTACATTCGTTACTGGCAGAGCGAGGGAGAGTCGCGCAAAACATCCATGCGCATCAAAACCCGCCTTGACCAGATGCGCGGCGAGGGGCTGTACACGGGCGGCACGCCGCGCTATGGCTACCGCGCCGTGGAAAAAGGCCGCCGAAATAAAAAAGACAAACCGGTTAAGGACTTGGAAATTTGTCCCGAAGAAGCCGCCGTGGTGAAAGAAATTTTCGAGCGCACAGTGTACGAGGGTGCGGGTTCATTTATTTTGGCAACAGAACTTTCGGCGCGCGGGGTACGCACCCATCACGGCGCAAAATTCAATGTTTCTACCGTAAACAAAATCCTGCGTGACCGCCAGTATTTGGGCTATCTCATCACCCAGGACATTACTTCACCGCACCTGCCCGAACTGCAGATCATTGACGAAGCCCTGTTCAACGCCGCACAGGAGATTACCGAACAGCGCAAGACGCAGAACGCCGCGTGGCGCAATATCCCGCGCCAAAATTGCAGTGGTGTGCTGCTCGGCGGGAATCTCTACTGCGCCGCCTGCGGCAGCCGTATGACGTCCAGCAGCCCCGGAGAGGGGGCAAAGCGCCCCTATGCCGAGTACATCTGCTACATGGGCGCGAACCACCGCATTGCGTGCAGCGGGCAGAAAGCCTATGTTGCCAAGCGCGTGGATGATCTGGTGCTGCGGGTGACAGGGATGCTGCTGAACACGATCCAGGACACCCCCAAGGACGAATCCATCGAAAAGCGGGTATTGGCCGAGGTAAAAGACTTGGAGCGTCAGTTGGCGGACACCCGCAAACAGGCAGACGAGGCCGCCAAAGCACAGGAAGCACTGGAAATGGAGGTTTCCCGCTGCCTGATGGGACAGAGTCAGTTCACCGCCGAGATGCTGAGCAAGCTGATTGAACAGGCCGCGCAGAAGCACAAAGCCTTGAACCACACCGCTGCCGAACTGGAACAAAAGCTGGCCGACCAGAAGAAAATTGCCGACGGCGTACAAACCTACTACGACCGCTTCTTAGGCTGGAGCATGGAGTTTGGCATGGCGAGCTTGGCGCGGAAACGGATCATCATTGCACAGCTTTTCAAGCGCATTGAACTGGATCGCGGGTACAATTTGCACTTTGAGGTGGACTGGAACTACGAGCAGTTCATCGACAGCGTGAACGTCAAGGGCAAGCAGGGGATCACCGCGGTCGGCATTACACTGCCGCCGAAGGTTCGCCCAAAGGCAGGCAAGACTGCCAAGGCCAGCCAAACCGCGAAGAATGGCCGCAAGCGGAAAGCCGAACCGATCAGCGCATGACGCGAGGTGATTTTCAAGATTTTTCGCGTAAAATACATGATGAACAGCAGTTGGCCTGCCAAAATCGGCAGGCCAACGAAGCTATGGAAATCGACAAGTAAATCAGCACAAAAGAAAAGCGATAGAGCGTTACACTCTATCGCTATTTGGCTGCCCCAGTCCGACTTGAACGGACGACACCCTGATTAACAGTCAGGTGCTCTAACCAACTGAGCTATGGGGCAATATTTTCGCTGCAACGTCAAAATCAGTGCTTGGCAGTCGATGCTATGGAAGAATTTTGCTGATTAACCTTGTGCTGTATGCACTAACCAACTGAGCTATGGGGCAATATTTATTTTGCGCTGTAAGCGCGCTTGCTTGATTCAGCTTTTATAGTATAGCAACTGGGCAAGAGAATGTCAAGCATAAATTTCAAAAAAATCAAAATTTTTTAAAAACCTGTCGGGAAGTTTTTTTGGGGGCTGACAGGGTTTTGCATTTTATGCGCGGGTGGGGTGGTATCATCATAACACGCAAAGAGAACAGCGGCCGCTGCCTTTGGCCAGGGCGGCGGAGCTGTTCACAGCATGGTGCGGCGATACAAGCCGCCAGCCGGGCAAAGGGACAGCAGGGGCGCACTGCCGGGTACCAACGTACATATCCGCCATTGGCGGCAGGCAGGAGCAGGGGCGTCAAAGCAGGAACAGAACCCGGCGGGGCATGGTGGAGAAAATCCATAATAGCCGCCAGCCGTGCAGCGCGGACAGGCATTGGGCTTGAACAGAGAGGGTGATCCCCGCAGGCGGATAAGGCGGGCTGTGCGGGGCTTCCGCTGTGGGCGGAATGGGAAGGAGGCTGACACAATGAAAGAGCGTGTACGTTTTGCTGTGGGAGCAGCTTCGATGGTATTGGCGGCGTGCTGCCTGATGGGCGCGTTGTTTACGGCGTGGCTGCGCTGCGCAGCCGGGGCGGTGACCCAGGCGGCAGGCTGGGCGGTGATGCAGCAGCTGGATTTGAAGGAACAACCGTGGGCGGCTGGTACCGGCCTGCAGGCGGGTGGTACGCCGCACCGGGTAACGCTGGCGGTGGAGCCGGGCAGCTTACGGGGCAATGAGGGACTGCTGGATCAGGCTGCCTTGGGCGCACCGCCCGGAACGGAAATAGAACAGCCCGGAGATAAGAGTCAATGAAGCGGGCAGGGATCAGTCTGGCGCTGGTGGTGATGCTTCTGCTGGGGGCAGCAGCCCCGGTTCAGGCCCAGGCAGAGGAAACCGGGCTGGCGGCGGAGGCGGAAAGCTTTTACCGGTCGGTTCTGGCAGCGAAAGACCGCGAAACACTGCAAACCTATCTGGACTGCTTTTCGGACCAGCGCCGGGTGGAACTGCGGGCAGAGCTCCCCGCAACGCTGCGGCAGGGGCTGGATACCGTTTTGCAGCAGATGAAACTGCCGTCCATCACCCCGGTAGAGGAGAACACGCAGCAAAAAGAAACCGGCTGGCAGCTGGATGCCAGCACAACCTGGGACGCTGCCGCGGGCAGCTACACCCTGCGCCTGGAAACCAGCAGCGAAGCGGGCGGGGCAGACGCGGTGATCCGCTATACCCTGGCATCGGAGCTGGATGCCGGCAGTGCGCGGCTGCAATACTGGGCGGTGGACAAGACCCCGCAGGGGTGGAGCCAGACGATGCAGAACTGCCCCAAAGTGGCTGCGGCGCTGGATAACGGGGTGTTGACGGCTTCCGGGTTTGATTTTACAACAGGCAAAAAGCTGGTGGTCCAGCTTGCCGGGCTGCAGCCAGCGCGCGGCAGCAGCTTTGGCGGGCAGGGCATTCCGGTGGGGGAAGGAGGGGTTCTGCAAACCGTACATGAAACCGATTATATGGTGCGATACCCGGCGGTTGGGATGGACCTGCCGCTGAATGCACCGTGCTTCCCGGTAGACCAAACGATACAGTCCGGGCAGGCAGTGAACTTTGGTTACATGCTGCGCCCGCCGCACGGGGATAGCAGCGCCCTGCCGGACGGCACAAACAATGCGTGGTGCAACGCAGCCTATACGGTAACGGATGCCAATGGCCAGGTGATGGGGTGCTTCCGCGTGGGGGCCGGACAGCCCGTTGGCGCCGGGCGGTGGGATGCGCCGCTGCCGCAAATCTGCCCCCAAAGCGATACCCAATATACGGTGACACTGACCCTGACGGCGGTACAGGATGCGGCAGGTTCCGGCCCAAGCGGAACCGCGCAGGCTGCGTGCAGCAGCACAGCCCAGGTATTTGTGCAGCCGTAATCATTTGCAACAGACAAAAGCCCGCACGGCAAAGCAAGCTGCTGTGCGGGCTTTGCGCTGTATTGCGCGGGAAATTATGGTCAGGGTCTGTTTTTGGCGGCAAAAATATGCTACAATAAACACTAAAGCTTTATTTTTATGGATACGGCAAAAGCCAGCAGGGAGGTGTACGGCAATGCCAAACCGAGAAGGCGGATACGGCGGCTACCAGAGCAGCCAGCCGCAGCAGAACAGAATGCCCAGGAAAGTGAACGCGCCCGGCAGCGGCAAGGTACGGCGCGGGGTGGATCCGGCGGGCCTTGGGGCACAGCGCCCCCCGCAGCGGCCCACCCGCCCGGCGCAGCAGCCACCGGAGCCGCCGCCGCGCCGCCGTACAGCGGAACGCCCGGCGGTCCAGCCGCAGCCCGTGCACCGGGCAGCACCCCGCCCGCAGCAGCGGTCGGCCTATCATGCGCAGCAGCCCAACCGGGGCAGCGCGCCGCATCCCCGCCTATATTGCAAACCGCGCCTGCCGGACCGGCGGGTAATCCTTGCGGGCACAGCGGCGGGCATTCTGCTGTTGGCCGGGGTGATTACCCTGCTGCTGCCAAGCAACAAAGCTGTGGAAAATGTGCCGGTTGGCACAGAGCAGACCGCCCAGGCCGGGCGGCTGGTGGCCCCCGTGCCCTATGCCGACAGCGATGGCTCCGGCAACGGCGGCCCAAGCATTGACTGGGGAACCATTGGCCCGGTGCAGCAGGCCGAAACCTATACTTACACCGCTGCCCCGCAGGCCCCCGACATGGTGCCGGAGTTTGGCCGGGTGAGCACCGATTGGTTTTCCGATGCGGCATTTTTGGGTGATTCTTTGACCGCAGGCATTGCGTATTATGACATTAACGTGGGTGGTGCGCTGGTGCTGGGGTATGAAGGCACCAGCCCCAACCAGATCGTGAACCGCACCGCACTGAAAAACACCAACGAGGACGATGCCGAGCAGGTTCCGCTGGATATCCTGGCCGAGCAGCAGCCCGCCAAGCTGTACCTGCTGATCGGCACCAACGCACTGGCGGGATTGGGCAATGATGAAGGCTTTTTGGCGTATTACGGCAAACTGCTGGATGAATTGCAAAGCACGCTGCCCAACAGCATGATCTTTGTGCAGTCCATTTTGAACGTGCGGCCCGAAGCACTGGACCAGGCCCCCGGCCTGACCCCCGAGCGCGTGGGCAGCATGAACGATAAAATCAAAGAAATGTGCAAGGAGCGCGGGTTCTATTACCTGAACCTGACCGAAGCCTTTACCGGGGAGGATGGCTACCTGACGGCGGATTATGCCCAGAATGACGGCATCCACCTGACGGTTGCCGGGTACTCCCACTGGATGGACTACCTGTGCACCCATGTGCCGTACAACAAAAACAACCCCTACCAGCAGGGCAGCACCTATTATCTTTCGGACGAACTGCGGCAGCTGATTGCGGACCTGCCGTAAACAAGATATGTGAGGAAAAGGAATGCCAAACCCGTATAACCCGAACCCCTATAACGAAGACCAGGACCGTGCGCGGCAGCAGCCGCTGTATGACCAGCCCGGCGGCCCCCGGCAAGACGCCAGCCAGGAATACCACAAAGGGGATGGTGTGTTCCAAATCCCCTGGTGGGTGATCGTAATCACATTCTGCTTTGCGGCGTGGCCGATTGGCGTTGCAATGATGATCATCAACCATCTGCTGCGAATGGGCAAAATCTCTGCGCCGCAGAGCTGGAGCCAGAACAACCGGCAGACCGGCCAGCCGTACACCGTCCGCCCCATCTATGCGGACCCGCAGAAAGCGGAAAAGATGCGCCGGGATGCCCAGCGCGTGGTGCAGAGAGCGGAAGAAGCCGCGCACAAAGCCGAGAAGCGGGTCGAGATCTACCAGAACGCGGACCGCGCACAGGCGTATGACCCGGAGCAGACCGCCCGCCAGAATGAGCGCGGCCGCAAGGATAAAGGTGAGGGCTGGAGCATTGCCCTGACGGTTCTGGGCGTGATTTTTTCCATTGCCATGGTGGCCAACCTGCCGGAAGCCGTGTATTGGCTGCCGGAAGCCCTTACGCAGGGCGGCAGTTACTGGACCTGGCTGTTCCAGGATCTTGTGGGCAGCGTGACCCTGTTGTTTGCGGGCGCGGGCTTCCTGTTTGCCGGGTGGAAGCTGCGCACCGGCCGCCGCATGCGCAAAAAGATCAGTAACATTGTTGGCAACGCCCCTTACATGAAAATTCAGGAGATCGCGGATGCCATCCCCTGCAATTACGCCAAGTGCTGCAAGCACCTGGAAAACTGCATTGACAAGGGCGTGTTTGGAGAGAACGCCTACCTGGATATGCGCACCGGTACCCTGGTGGTACGCGGCGCACCGCCCGCTCCGCAGCCTGCCCCCGCGGCAGCCCCAAAAGCCCAGCCGGAAGAAGCAAAGGCGGAGGACAATTATGCCCAGATTCTGAACCAGCTGCGGGCCTTGAATGATGCCATCCCCGGCGAGGAAATGTCCGATAAGATCAGCCGGTTGGAAGCCGTCAGCGCCAAAATTTTTGCCCAGGCCAAGCAGAACCCGGACAAGCTGCCGCAGATGCGCAAGTTCATGGATTACTATCTGCCCACGGCCCTGAAGCTGCTCAAAACGTATGCCGAGCTGGATGCCCAGGGCGTGGAGGGGGAGAACATCCGCGAGTCCAAACAGCGCATTGAACAGGTGATGGATACCCTTGTGACCGCCTTTGAAGCCCAGCTGGACCGCCTGTTTGAGGATGACGCGCTGGACGTTTCGACTGACATTGATGTGATGGAAAACATGCTGCGTGCCGATGGCCTGACCGGAAACACCGGGAACAGCCCGAATTTGCAGCTGTAAGCCAGCAAAGAAAAGCAAAAAGCAAACCCGACATTCAACAAAAGCCATGCCGCTTTGTGGAAAACCCACGGCGGCATGGCTTTTGTATTTATGGTTGATCGTTTCAGGGAATGGCGAAATTTTTACATGCTGGCGGCAACCGCGGCGGCGCAGGCTTCCAGTTCGGCATCCTGGGTGGCGGTCAGGCGGCCGCGCACCGTTACCTTGGCATCCAGCACGGTGCAATTCTTCAGCTCGCCGATTTTGGCGGCCATCAGCTTGGCGGACATCGGGGCCCAGCTGCCGTTTTCCACCAGGGCAAAGGTGCGGTCGTGCAGGTTCAGGGCTTTCAGGTCCTCCAGCAGGTTGGCGGCGGGCAGGTAAATGCCGCCGTTGTAGGTGGGGGCGGCCAGCACAATGGTGGATGCGCGCCAGCACTCGGCAACGGCTTCGCTGTTGTCAATGCAGGAAAGGTCATGCACAGCAACCTTTACGCCCTTGGCGGCAACTTTGGCGGCCAGGGCGTTGGCGGCGCTTGCGGTGTTGCCGTACATGCTGCCGTACAGCACAACAACCGCCTTTTCTTCGGGTTCGCAGCGGCTCCACAGGTCATACTTGCCAATGAACCAGCCCAGGTTCTTGCGCCACACGGGACCGTGCAGCGGGGCAATGGTCTCGATGGGCAGGGCGGCGGCCTTTTTCAGCACAGCCTGCACCTGCACGCCGTACTTGCCCACAATGTTGGTGTAGTAGCGGCGGGCATCGTCCAGCCATTTGCCGGCAAAGTCTACCTCATCAGCGAACAGGGCACCCTCCAGGGCACCAAAGGTGCCAAAAGCATCGGCGCTGAACAGGGTACCGGTGGTGGTGTCAAAGGTCATCATCACTTCCGGCCAGTGTACCATGGGGGCCATCACAAAGGTCAGCTTGTGTTTTCCCAGGTCCAGCGTGTCGCCCTCTTTTACCACCAGGGCATCGTCAATGGCGGCGCTGTCCGTGGGAAAGTACATTTTCAGCATGGGCAGGGTTTTGGCGTTCACCACCAGGCGCAGATCCGGCCAGCGCACCAGCACGGCTTCGATCATGGCGGCGTGGTCCGGCTCCATGTGGTCCACGATCAGATAGTCCAGCTTGCGGCCATCCAGGGCGGCGGCAACGTTCTCCAGGAACTGTGCGCCAACGCTGGCATCGGCGGTGTCCAGCAGGGCGGTTTTTTCATCCAGAATCACATAGGCGTTGTAGCTGACGCCGCGCGGAATGGGAAACAGGTTTTCAAACTTTGCCAGGCGGCGGTCACTTGCGCCGACATAAATTGTATTTTCGGATACAGTCTGAATGCTTTGCATGAATATTCCTCCGTATCAGTAGAAATAGTGAAAAACATTTTGAATGATTAGGACACAGTAAAACTTTGCTGAGGATAGAATACCACATTTTGGGGCGTACTGCAAGATGAAACGGGGGCTTTTGATGGGATGTGTGGTGATTTGAGGGGCGGGAGTTTGTGGGGATGGTGAGCGGCTTGCCCGCAAGAGGAGCAGATGATAGGGCGGCGGGCGCACAATGTGCGCCCCTACTAGTGTGGTAATTCTAAGGCAACACCGCACAATTCCCGCCTTGCGGCTTAAGCACCGCTCCGGCGGCT
>ERZ827469.223-NODE-223-length-75135-cov-5.064491_pt1 | contig 75135 bp, 60 predicted proteins | sample MGYA00519917_ERZ827469 | MGnify/ENA primary metagenome ERZ827469 (study PRJEB31778, sample SAMEA3449314) | human gut metagenome | biome: human gut; feature: human-associated habitat; material: faeces | place: United Kingdom | collected 2010/2012 ... | reverse complement strand
ATATTGCATTATGGATAATCATGCACATTTGCTTATATATACGGAAAAAATAGAAGAATTGTCAAAAATAATGAGTAGAGTTAATACTTCATATGGAATTTTTTATAATAAACATAGAATGAGAGTGGGATATGTATTTAGAAATAGATATTATACACAGGAAATAGCAGATAAAAAACATTTATTTAATACGTTGGCTTATATTCACAAAAATCCTGTAAAAGCAGGAATGATTAAAAATGAAATTCAATATAAATTTTCATCATACAAAAATTATATTCAAAAAAATGTAAATATAGAGGATATCAAGTTAATTTTTGATACAGATGATTATCTAAAACAATTTAAATTTATTCATAAAAATTTTTCGTCAGAAAATATCATAGATGTTAAGGAAGAACAAGAAAAATCAGAGGAAAAAATGAAGAAAATAATTATTCGATTTTGTAATGAAAATAATTTGGAATTGTGTTATATAAAAAAGAATAATTATTTATTGTTATTATTGATTAATGAAATAAATCGGATTCCCAGGAGTGGGAACACTTGCTCCAGATAATCTCCAACTCCAATATAATCTCTCCCAAATCGAGAAAAGTCTTTTACGATGACGGTATCTATTTTTCTTGCCTTCGCATCTTCTATCATTTTCTTAAATGCCGGACGGTCAAAATTCGTTCCGGAATATCCATCATCCACATATTCTATGTATTCATCACTCATGTCTTCTCTGTCAGTAATAAAATTGACAAGAAGCGATCTCTGGTTGTCAATGCTGTTGCTTTCATCTTTATTTTCTTTCCCTAAATCTCCATCTGCTATAGAGAGTCTTAAATACAATCCATTAGCCAATCTGAACACCTTCCATTTCTTCTGCTATCTGCTGGAATTCATCCTTACATTTAAAGCACACATGGATACTCCCATTTGCATATACTTCTATATATTCCACCAGTTCTTGTACAAGTGCCTCATTATATTCTCTTTTATCCAGATATTTTTCCATATGATTTACCATATCCATATATCGGTTTGCTTTCTTTTCCAAGATTCTTTGATTCTGTTCTTGTACCTGAAGCTCTTCCCGGAGATTTTGGAGTTCCCCTATATAGCGTTCCTTCATCATATCAAAATCATCTTTATCCACAACACCTGCTACATAATCCTCATATAGTCTTGTATTGCGTTCTTCCGTCTGTGCAATCTTACGCTCCAATGTCCTTACCTTTGCTGCTGCTTTATAAAAAATATTGTTTTCTTTTGTTGCACTTTTCATTTTCTGCAAAAGCAATTTTCTGTCACACATACTCTTGATCAAAATCTGGATCTGATCCATCACAAGGATTTTGAGTAAGTTTCCTTCTATCAAATTTCTGGAACACTGTTCATTCCCACAATAGTAATCGCTTCCCATTTTTTCATTGGTTGTATAATTATGGGTATATCGTCTGAAATACATAACATTTCCACACTCACCACAGCGGACCATTCCCGGAAAACTATCCTGATATTTTTCTCTGTCCTTCATACATCTGGACTGGCGTTTCTTCGTTATCTTATGAATCTCTTCTCTGCTTTCCTGTAATTCCTCATAATCATCCCTCGCAACCAGCGGAGTGTGCATATCTTTCTGCACATCCCACTCTTCTGGTACTGTACGATACTGTTTCACTCCTTTGTACAAAGACTGTTTCAGTTTTCCTGTGACAATATCTCCTGTATAGGTTGGATTTTCTAATATTTTTCTGACAGTTCCTCCATTCCACTTTGTCTCCTCAAGTGGAACTCTTGCTATCTTTCTTTTTTCTTTCTGTCCGGGTGTCGCAACTCCCAACAAGTTCAGCCTGTCAGCAATTTCTCTTTTACTGACTCCCAGCAATGTCCATTGGAATATCATACGCACAACAGGACCAACCGTTTCATCTACGACCTGTCTTGTTTTATCCTCAGAACGGACATAACCAAATGCAACCTTAGATAACGTGATATTTCCGTTCCGCTTTTGTGCTTCCTTTGCCGCCAGGATTTTTTTAGACATATCCTTTGCATACATGGCATTTACCATGTTTTTGATGGGAACACTTATATTTTCCCTGTCCTCTTTTCTGGAGCTATCATAATCATCCGTAATCGCAATAAAGCGTACATTTAACTTTGGCAATATAGTCTCCAGGTAATATCCTGTTTCCAGATAGTCTCTGCCGAATCGGGATAAATCTTTTACAACGATACACTGCACCTTGCCAGAACGAACATCTTCCATTAATCTCATAAATCCAGGACGTTCAAAATTGGTGCCTGTAAATCCATTATCAATGTATACCTCTTCCAGTCTCAGATCCGGATGCTCTTCTATAAATCTTTCTACAAGCATCTGCTGCACAACTAATGTTTCATCCGTTTCATTTCCTCCGTTTTCAACAGACAGACGAATATACGCAGCCGTATCCAGTAAGTTTTCTTTTTTGACAACCGTTTGTATATTAGATTCTACGTTTCTATTTTTTCTGCTCTTTCTTGCCATCCCTATTCCTCCATCCATTCTGCAGGAAAGTATTTTTTCCATTCCTGTTTGGATAAACATACCTGCACTTCTTTAAAATCTCTTATCAATACTTTCTCAATCCATTTATTGATATTCTCTGGCTGTAGTTCTTTTGGAAGATTCTCCTTCTTAAAAGTCTCTAACCATTCATTTTTATTGCTATATGCTTTTTCGATAACGGATACCTCTTCCATAAGTTCACTGAAATCTCCATCATACATACGAAGCTGATCCCGTATTTCTTCTTTTCCCGCCAGATATTGTTCTTCATTGATTTTTCCTGTCTGGTAGTTCTGATATAAAGGAATACGCTCTTTTTCCACTTGCTCCATCTCTTCAAAGATCGTCCACGCTCTTTGTGAATATGGCTTTAAGCATTTATATTTCTCTGCCTCTGCTTCTGTGGCAGCCAGTTTCTTTTTTATCTGTTCCGCCAGTTCCATTTCTCTTTGTATTGCTTTTCTTACTTCAGTAACCACTATTTCAAAAGAAATGTAGGTGCTTTCATCTTTTGGAAGCTGATTTGCCCAACCAGCGAAAAGGAAAACTCTTTCTCCGGTTTTAAAATTTCTCTGTGATATTTTTCTTCCTGTCTCAGCATCAAATATCTTTTTTACAAATAATCCCCTTTTACCTGTTCTTACTTTCCTTGGCTTTTTTCTCTTATCGAGAATCTCCTGCACTTTTTCAAATATGCCTTCTTCCAAAATTGGAGCTATAGGAAGTGTACAGATTTTTTTGTTGATCGTCTTTTGCCAATAGCCAGCATACGCTGTGCATCTAAGGATTCTCTTTACAGAGCAGAATAACCATTTATTCTCATATGCCGGCCATACCTTATGACCGACCCGTGCATTATGCACCATCGGAGATTCTATTCCACTGCCATTTAAAATTTTCACGATATTTGTAAGCAGCATACCATCTAATACCATCTGAAAGATCTCCCGCACAACAACTGCCGCTTCTTCATCAATAAGCAATTCTCTGCGGTCATCAGAAAGAATGTAGCCATACTTTTCATCATGCACGGTATAAAGCCCCTCCAGCTGTTCTCTGACTGCATACTCTCTCATGCCTTTTAACTGAACTGCTTCATACCTTGCTTTCTTTATATATTCATATAATTCTTCTTTCGTTTTTTCAATGCTGATAAATTCATCCTGTACAACTGCAAAATGTATTCCTGCCGGGACAAATGTTTTTACTAAGACATCATCTGCACAGGATATTGTCCTGCCGCATCTGTCAATGCTGTCTACAACTACCATATCAAATTTACGGTCAATCCCATCTTTTGTCAGTTCTTCAAAAGCTGTGTTCTCTTCTGTATCTTTTTTTCTGTCACAATACTTTGCAGATAATGTCCATCCCTGTTTTTTCAAGTATTCCTGTATATGCTGGTCCTGCTGTTTTATAATATCCGCCGGAATCTTTCCGTCCTCTTTACAGGAAGTCGTTCTGGTATAACTTACGCACCTCATACAAATTCTCCTTTCCGTTCCTGCCGCTCACGTATAATCTGCACTGCTTCTATCATTTTCTGCATCTCGTCACTATACCTGAACCGAATCTCAATCTGCTCCTTGCTGTATACAATGATCTGCTCTATCAATGTAACAACCGCTTTCCGGTCAAGGCTTTGGATATTTTCATATTTTTTGAAATCCTCTATCCATGGATGCATCCGTTTTTCTTCCGCAGATAACTTTTCTTTCTTCTCTTCCGTTTCCTGTTTTGCCTTTTCTGCTTTCTGCATCTTCTCTGTGAATCTCTGATTATATTCATGGTACTCTTCTCTGCTGACAATACCATCTACCATATCCTGATACAGTCTCGCCTTTAAGTCTTTATATCTTTCCACTTCCTCATAAAGTGCCATTAACTGCTGTTCTAAAGACCGGCTCTCCACTTTCTTGTAAGTATCCATTCCATTTTTCTTGATGATCTTTTCTTCTTCGGTCAATAATGCGATCTGCTTTTTTACAGAATCCAGGACAACTTCATAAATCATTTTTTCACTGATCAGATGGGAGCTGCATCCCTCTTTGTTCTTATAAGTGGAGCAATGATAATAACAGTATTTTTTTCCTTTCTTCGTTGTGCTTCTCTTGACCATGTTCTCACCACAGTCCCCACAACGTACAAATCCAGAAAACAAGTAAACGGATTTCCTCTTCGGAGCGATCCGGGTATCTATTTTCAACAGACTTTGCACATATTGAAAACTCTCTTCTGGAATGATTGCTTCATGTGTATTTTCTACACGAATCCAGTTTTCTCTTGCGATAGGAGAACTTTTCTTCACCTTATAATTGATCTTTCGGTTTTTGCCCTGAACCATTGTTCCTATGTAAAGTTCATTCTGCAAAATACGGTTGATGGAAGTGACTGCCCATTTGGGATCAGAACCGGAACGGAATCCGCTGTTATAATTCATCCCCCGGCTTCTCTTATATTCCAATGGCGGCAAAACTCCCATTTCATTTAACCAGGCTGCTATTCTTTGTGAACTGTACCCATCTATTTTTAGATTGAAAATAAGCCGTACAATATCTGCCGCATATTCATCAACAATAAGATGGTTCTTATCTTCTGGATCTTTTAAGTATCCATAGGCTGCAAAGCTGCCAATAAACTGCCCGTTTTTCCTTTTTACATCTAACTGACTTCGGATTTTAATCGAGATGTCCCTGCAATAAGCATCATTGATAAGATTCTTAAACGGAACAATGATCTGATCTGCATCATCCGATCCTGTAGCACTGTCATAATGGTCTGTGATTGCGATGAACCGTACACCCATAAATGGAAAGATCTTTTCCAGATACCTTCCTGTTTCAATGTAGTTTCTTCCCAATCTGGATAAATCTTTTACGATGATACAGTTGATCTTCTTCCTTTTCACATCCTCAAGCATCCTTTGGAATGCCGGACGGTCAAAGTTCGTTCCACTGTATCCATCGTCGATATATTCCTCGACCAGCTGGATCTCTTTGTGCTGTTTTACAAAATCGTTAATGAGACTTCTTTGATTGCGGATGCTGTCACTCTCCAGTTTGTCTCCATCCTCTCTGGATAACCGGAGATAATCCGCTGCTAAAATAGACTTTTGATTGAAATACATAAAGCCATCAACCTCCTACTTTACTCGCTCTGTGGCGGTGTAAACCAAGAAATTCACGGCTCCTTGAATGCTTTTAAATTTTGACCCACATCCATATTAACATAACTTCTGGATTACTACCATACCTTTTTCTTTCTTTTTTCGATTATTTTTTCTGGACGATTTTTCTTTTACATGGAGATACATCTGCTCAGGCTTTCTTCCAGAGAGCATTTTCCTGCAAAGCTGATCTTCACAACTACCCCATGTGATTTATAGCAATACGGATTTTTAATCTGCTTGATATAATCTGCAATCCTTTCTGCCTGCGGTAATTCTTCATGAATCTCCACATCATCCAGCTCTACTAATGTACTTTTATCTACGGTACGGATGTCCACTGCTGCCATTTCCTGCAATTCTTCCAGTGCAGGCATTTCTATATTTTTCATCTGGCTACCTCCTGTGATTTCTCTTTTTCTACTAATCACAGCTGGCAGAGGGCAAAATGTCAGATGAATTTTCACTTTTTTTATTTTTTTACATTCTTACCTGTCTTTTTGATGTCTCCCACGCATGATTATGGGAAGGGATTCTCTCTTAGAGCAAGTTTCGCAATGTAGCACAATAACCCCTTCCGGGGTTACTGGCCACTTGCAACTTGATGGGGATTTCGTTTCCCCATACCCTCGACCGCAATCAAAGATATGCGTATTGGTTCCCATTGTCATGGTCACAACGTGATGATTCTTCATCACTTGTTTTCACAGCAAGCTGTAAAATTTTCTCTTTCCTATGCGGAACCTTTATGCAGAAAGGAGCATTGAATGACAAGACCAAAAAAAGATAAAGCACTTACCAAAACTAAAGATGTTCACCTGCGTATGAATGAAACGGAATATGAGATTCTTCTGGAAAGAGCCACTGCAACAAACATGACTGTTTCTGATTTTATCCGAAATGCCTTGAACAGTCAGAATGTTATTATCAAATATGAAATCACTGCAGATGTTCCAGAAATAAAAAGACTGATTGGTGAATTGGGTAAGATAGGAAGCAACCTCAATCAGATTGCCCGATATTTTAATCAAGGTGGAATTATCTCCTCAGAAATGAGAAAAGAGATAAAAAAATCTCTCCGGGATATTTATGAAATGAAATATGAAGTGATGAGAATGGCAGGTGATTTCCGTGGCAGTGATTAAACATATCGCAAGCAAAAATGCTGACTATGGAGAATCCGAACGGTATCTCATCTTTCAGCATAATGAATACACCCAAAAGCCAATCCTCGATGATGAGGGACATATGATATTACGAGATGAATATTACCTGGATAGCCTGAACTGTGAGCCGTTTACCTTTGCATCTGAATGTCAGGAACTAAACAGCTATTACCATAAAAATAAAAATTTCAATGAGATAAAGTCTCATCATTACATTATCAGCTTTGACCCAAAAGACAAAGAGGAATGTGGACTGACTGGTGAACGGGCACAGCAGCTGGGACTAACTTTTGCAAAGAAGAACTTTCCCGGTCATCAGGCTTTAGTCTGCACACATACAGATGGTCACAACGAAAGTGGCAATATCCATGTACATATTGTAATCAACAGCCTTCGGAAATATGACGTACCCCAAGAACCCTATATGGAATTTGACTGTGAATCAAAAGCCGGATATAAACACCACCTAAGCACAGCCTACCTTGCTCACTTAAAACAAGATGTTATGGACATGTGCCAGAAAGAGGGCCTGCATCAAGTTGATCTGCTCTCTCCTGCTGAAAGGAAAATCACAGAAAAAGAATACTGGGCACAACGTCGTGGACAGGAAAAACTTGATAAGCTCAACCAGAAAATGCTTGAAGATGGTATCACACCAAAAGAGACTCGCTATCAGACAGAGAAACAGTTTCTTCGGGATGCTATCGACGATGCTGCAAGTACCGCCAGATCACCGGAAGAGTTTGCTAAAATCCTTGATAAAAAATATCATATCATCTTCAAAATCAGCAGAAGCCGGTACAGCTATCTTCATCCAGGCAGAAAAAAATATATCACTGGACGAAATCTCGGAACACGATATGAAGAAGATTTTCTATTACAAACATTTAAGGAAAATGCAAAATCACTCTCTGATAGGAAAATGGAAATTAAAGAACCGCAAGTTCCAAATGCTACAAAAGATTGTCAGACAACGCTTGCTCCTGATACTTTCGACATTCCTGTACCGTTCATTTTCATAAAATCAGATCTCCGACTTGTGATAGATTTGCAGACCTGTATCAAAGCACAGCAGAGTGAAGCCTATGCCCAAAAGGTCAAACTCTCTAATTTAAAGCAGATGGCTCAGACTGTTGCCTACATCCAGGAACACGGTTATGACTCTCTTGAAGATTTCCATACTGCACTTGACCAGGCATCCGATCAGACCAGTGCCGCCAGAAAATCTTTAAAGGATACAGAGCAACAACTTAAAGATGTGAATGAGCAAATACATTTTACCGGACAGTACCTTGCATACAAAAACGTATATGCCGACTACCGTAAGAGCCGCAATAAGGATAAATTCTACGAAGAACACCGGGCAGAGCTTTCTCTTTATGATACAGCTCTCCGGACACTGAAAGAAAAATCTGCTGGAAATAAACTGCCTTCCATGAAAGCCCTCTATGCTGAAAAAGACCGGCTTATTGAATTGCGAGATACGCAACGGGAAGATTTTTCTAACCGCCGGGATTATGAACGGGAGCTTCGTACCGTTTCTGCTAATATTGATATGATCCTTGGAAAGAGTCACGAGCAGGAACAGCAGATCGAGAAAGAGCAGAATTTATAAATTTCCTGTTTTCATGCTTTCCAAAAAGAGGTATTATATAAAAAAACGCAGGAGGTATATTCAAATGAAAGCACATAAATATTGGTCACTTGGTGCATTGGCAGCCATGATTGGAACCTTTTATACCGGCTATAAAAACATGAAAACGGCTCACAAATATTTTGCTTGCAGCTCTCTTCTCTGTATGATTATGGCTATCTACTCTGGTCATAAAATGATTTCTGGTAAATCCAGAAAAAAGAAAGATCCTGTTTCGGAAGAATCTGCTGAATAATCAGAAAAAGGAGCTTTTCCATGTGTGAAGAAATAGAAAAGATGCTGTTGGAAAGTTCACAGGAAACAGCTGTAAAAATTGCAATGCATATGCTCTCTTCCGGAAAACTAACCCTTGAAGAAATCGCTTATTTTACTGGCTTGTCCATTCATGAACTAAAAAATCTGAGTACATAAAAATGACTCCCCACGCACACCGTCGATACAATGTGTCATGGGGAGTCTTATTATACCAATTTCAATGCTATATGTTCTATGTCTTTCTCCAATTCTTTTAAATCATCTGTCCATTGATCTGATTCTATAAGAATATTTTTTATTCCACTATAAGTATCATCATTCAAAAGATTCGTTGCTTTTGTCGCTGAATAAGACATATCTGGCAAACATTCTTCCATTATTTTTCGTAATCTGTTTTTATACTTCTGTTTAAATCCATCTTCTTTCAAATCATTCTCTATTTCTATTAGTCGTTCCTCTAATGATTCCCATTCCTCCATTCTCGGAATCATTACCCTTTCAATATCATTGAGTCCGATCACATCAATCGTGTTTTCTCCAATTCCTTCAGAATCAATCGCTTTAAATCTAAACCGATTAGCATTCCTTATTCCAAGATATTCTCTTGGCTCATTCTCACATGGATTGACAATAATCTCTTCACGATTATTTTTCTTTCTATTACATCGCAAACAAGAAGGAAAAAGATTTTCCCATTCTACAACTTTATCTGGATGTTTGGACTTCGGTAAGAAATGATCAATCGTTGCATCTTTTGATTCTATCTCCAGCCTGCACTCACAGTAGGAACATTTTTTATGACTCATCTCAAGCATAGCTTCTTTTAATGGTTTTTTAATCTCCGGTGAATTCCAAACAGCCTTATCATTATCCTCTGCATACAGCCTTTTTAATTCTTCACAGACTTCATCTGTGAGTTCATCTGGTCTTTTCCCTCGTTCAAGCTTTATCATCTGCTTCAATCATCTCCATATCCAATTTTAAAATCTTGCTTTCACGGCTGCCCGGACTCACCATTTCTTTTAATTCTTTATAAAGTGTTTTTGCTTTTTCATAATTCTCATCATCCATAGCAGACGAAAATTCTTCCAGGTACTGATTAAAAATGGCTGTTTTAGGCTCTACACCCATCTTGTGTTCCTGGATAGCCTCTATGCTCCAACCTTTATAGCTACCTTCTTCTTCTGCGTACTGCATTGTTTTAATATCAAATAACTCTTCTGCATTTAATGACTGAATAACAAATGGTGAATGCGTTGATACAATAAACTGGCAATTAGGAAATGTTCTTTTTAAATCATCAACTATTTCTTTCTGCCACTTTGGGTGTAAATGCAAATCTAGTTCATCTATTAAAATAACAGCATCTTCCTCTAATGGATTTTGAGAATCCGGATTCGCCATGGACAATCTTTTTGCAATATCTGCAATAACTGATAAGACTGCTTTATACCCTCCGCTTAACTGATCAATCTGAAGATCTACCCCATCTGCATTCGTCATCACCATTCTGGCCGGTGCCAACTCGATTCTTAAATTGGAATAGCCCTTTATCATTCTTTCCAGAGCTGTTCTGACACAATTTAATTTAGGATTTTTATATCCTGAATTCTCTCGGAGTCCCCGAAGTTCAATATCTTCTTCTGTCTTGAACCAATCATAAAAGTCTCTAAAATAGTTGACATTGTCAAAGCAATTTCTGAGTGCATCTGTTACCTGAAAGTTTTTTATATGGCCTCTCTGCGGCACTTCTCGTATAATCCTATCTGTCCCATAGTAAAGAATTAACGGCAACTTTCTCTCTTCAACACATTGCGAATATTTTGCCTTTAATTCTTTTAAAGACTTGACATCTTCAACTTTTACATCTCCATTATTTTCAAATGGCTGCTGTGATGAAAGTCTACGTCTATTTGTCCAGACATATTTTTCACCATCCAATGTTATCCCTAGTGTAACTGTTGTACCATTGGCTCCATTTCTTATATCCTTATTTGCCAGATCACATTCTTTCATTGCTTCTGCATTAATTGTTCTCAATACCGGTACAAATCCTTTTGTGATTCCTTCCAGGATCGTTGTCTTTCCGCTACCATTATCACCAATCAACGCAACAAAATTCTTATTTTTAAACCTAATTCTTTGTTTTTGAATACCTCTAAAATTCGTTAATTCTATAAAATCGACCTTCACAGCGTCACCTTCTTCATTTAAATATATATTGATTATATCTTACCACTCTCCTGGCTGCAAGGCTTACTATCTTTAATAAGAATTTTTATTGGGCAAATGAAGAGAAACTTTTGCACTAAACAATATCGGCATCTTGCTATTTTCTCTAATAAGCATATAATATCAAACAAAGGGGGATTTTTAAATTGTGTGATGAAATTGAAAAGATGAAAAAAACAGAGCGTATCAAAATTGCACAACGTATGCTTTCTTCCGAAAAATTTACTTATGATGAGATAGCATATTTTACCGACCTTACTTTGGAGGAAATCAAGACTCTGACAAATAATCAATTATTTAGCTAAAATTAAAAAGACCCTGCATTAACAGAGCCTTCTACGTTTTCTTTTAAGAATTATCATTTTCTGTCTAATATCCTGCTTCTCTATATCTTTTCCGCTAATTTCTGAGTTTCACTTTTTCCATGGTATGGAACAATTTCAATTACCTTTAAATAATATTTTTCAATTCTACTCAACCTATTTTGTATTGGTTTTAAATTTTGAGTTATCATTGCCAAAACTTCTTTGTAATCATTAGCCAACAAAATTTCTTCACTCCATGTAGGAAACTGATCATTCATATATTTTAAACAACCGTCTATGGTATATTTTGCCCTAATAATAAATTCCTTGTATGCAACATCACTATCTAAAAATGCCTGTGAACTGATGATCTGCTCAAAACAATTTGATAATTCATCTATTGTTTCCAAATAGAATTCCTTATTTACCGTCCCTCTCTGGTTATTATTAAGGGTATATTCAAATTCATGGAACTGGCATACTCCTTCATCTTTAAAAAATTGTTGCCACGCCACTATATATTGATTAATTATATAAATTTCATGTCTATGAGCAAACGAAAATACTGACAAATTTCTTTTAACTCTTTTCTTCTCCGGTAGATGTACTTGAACCAGATAAAATATGTACGCAGCAATAAGGCTTATTCCTATATTATAAGTAGTTTTATCTCCAGTTGGATCTGAAAAAAATAAATTACGAAAAATTGAATTATCTACTATAAGAGGAGCTGTTGATCCACGAATAACCCAAATTACACCAATAAATAAAATCATTGTGAGTTTTAATAGTGTTTTTTGGTAATCAAATAGAATCAAATTTTTTATAAAATTATATTTTTCTCTCTTCATTTTTTTCTCTAAAATAATCTTTTTCTCCATCTATATTTTCCTTTTCTCTTTACAACAGAGTGTCTTGTGACATTCCCCTTCATTACTGTCTAATCCTAGTATAAAATTTATCATATCATATTCTTTTCCATTCTCCCAATCACAGAAAAAACCATTCATTACAGTTACCGGACGTACATTCAAATTGTCTGTCAATTTAACCAGTACACCTGTAATAAATCCATAGAAACTGACTACTGCATAATATCCATTTTCTTGTTTCAAACAAATTACAGAATGAAGATACTCACCATATTTTTCTTTATAATACAAAGAGTCAAATGTTTTTGCCAGGGGATTTTCTGGACACAAACTTACATAATCATTTATATTTTTACCAGATATAATTGCTTCTCGTATGCCATCAAAGCACTCATTAAGCATAAATTCTTTTCCATTTAAATATGTCGATACATTGAACGCAACCTTTGCACAAAAGCGAAAAAATTTATTCATATCCATTGCATAGTTAATTTCAAATTTGGGATTTTCTTTTATAACTTTATATCCTTGTGATTGATCAATATTCAATTCCTTATCCTTAATTTTATCCACGAATTTATTTACTTCTTGTTTAATAATATCTTCTTCTAACACAGAGTTATAAGCTAAAAACCATTTTCCCTTATGATTGCCCAGAATTTTTTGATTCTCTGGTATTCTTGAATCTAAAATACAAATCGTCTTTTTTATATCTATCTTCTTTAAATCTTCCCAAAATTGGCTTGCAGATCTGCCTACATTATTCTTTTGATCTCCATCGACAACCATTGTTACTTTATTACTATCGCTATTTATATCTGTTTCCAAAATACATTGCATAATTTGTTTGGGCTTTCCCATTAATATATATCCTAATGATGCTCTTCCATTTTGAGAACACATTACACTTATCTTTGCACTTCCTGCTTTTTTGGGATTTCTGCTCCCTCTTTTTCCTGGTCCTAAAAACATTCTGTCAATATTTATAAAAGACTCCATAGCTGCATGTTTTTCAATTCCCGAAAATAATTCATTTGCCTGATCTGATACTACTCCCTGATCTAACATTTTCTTGCCACCCAAAAAAGCTGGAATTATATGTTCCTGTTTCTCAAATCTAAGACCTTCTGCATCTTTATAATAAACGCACATATTTTCTAAAGTATTTTTTTTCATAATACGCCTCCGATACTTTTTCAAATATTTTGTAATCCTTTTTTCAACTTAGTTTTTCTGCTCTCACTTTACATAAATCAAATAAGAAATTTATCCTGTCAATAACAGATAGTGCTGTTACCGACATTAAAAAACCTTTATTATACATATCAGATTTTTCTCTTAAATACCTTAACATATTAATATTTTCAATCTGCGTCTTATTCAAATTTTCAACATCTTTTCTAATTGCATTATTGTCCTTATTGTTAATATAAATCATCAGCTTCCCCCATATACCTGCTATTACATCCGAAACTTGAATTAACACATTCGACTTTGAATCAACATACTCCATATTATTTAACTGCTCCCCAAGATATGTTGGCACAGAATCTTTTTCAGTTGCTTGAATCTCTGTCTCTATATCATATATGTGCATTGCATTAAAATATTTTCTTGGACCGTCATAATAAAATATCTCAAAACTTTCTTGCATTACATAGTCTGTATTTCCTTCAAGAAATACTAATTCATCGCTTTGTTCTGCACGTTTTATCATTCCTGTAATAAACTTTTCTTCCAATGTTTGCTCACATCTCAGCGGGAATAATTGCAGTAATTCTGAAATAAATCCAGATATTTTATCTTTCTTTATATTAGGAAATTCATATCGAAACATTATATTTTGCAGTTCTTTCTCTTTTCCATGAAGCATTTCATAAAATGTATTCTTTATAGAAAAATAATTAAATCCCATTTCATCAATTTCTTCCGGTAACATTATAGAATCAATAATTTCAACTATTGCGTAATATAAATTATTTACATGAGTATAATGTATAAATAACCCTTTTTCATTTATCCACTGAAACAAGTACCCCACACGTTTTCTACTCATACATCCTAAAAAATCACCTTTTGAAAACTGATTTTTAAATTTTATCTCTGTAACATTCTTTTGCAATTTTAATAATCGAGCCAATTCTTCAAATGAAACATCTAATTCCTGTTTTGCTACCACCCCTGCGAGAACAAAATCTTCATATGGATTTACATTAAACTCTTTTTCTAAATTTTTTTGGTTCGTTCTGACCCAAAATTTTCTGCAGTTATTACTTTCATCATAATAAAAATGGCACTTAATATCCGTTTTAAATCCTTGCATTGCATACCATTCTTGCTCAACCTCACGCATCCTCTTTTCATCGCTTTGACAATTCATAACTCCACCTCTCTCCAAAGCCTATCTGATAATAAAAAAAGCCAGTCTAAATTTCTTTAGACTGGTTATAATTTTCATTCTGCAATGTTAACGTGTTGTTTATAATAAATCAATTTTTATCCGTTATTAATTATTTATCAAGTCACAAATCTTACTGAACTTATCCGTTATATCAATCACCGCTTCTTTACCGTTATCATATGCTATTTCTACGGTTGCTATTCCAACGGTTTTACTCGATGTTTCAAATGACAATAATTCATCTAAGTTCATTTCCCAATAAAAGCTTGTTTCTTCTATGAAATTCTCTATCGTCCTTTTTCCAAGGTCATCTACCAATCCATAAATATATCCACAAGTCATTAAAACGGCCGCCAATGAGTTTCTCCTAATAAAGTCGCTATTAACTTTTCCTGCCATTCCGCCTCTATCGCATCCGAATACTCGGCTCATATCATGCTCCATACTAATTGCATAACTTTGTGCTCTCATCACTGCTTCTACCATAAATAGTTTCCTTCATATAATGTTCATCACAATCTTGCCAAATATTCTTTGCCTTTACTCCATCAGCTCAAGAAGTCTTTATCTAAAATGACGTCCTATAATGCAAAGATTTCTTTTCTATATTCAGTTGTAAAGGTACAATACATATTTGACTGCTACATATATAAACAACAACGTACTTATTGTTTATAATATATCATTTGTTGTTAGCACTGTCAAGAGGTGAGTGCTAATTTGTTTCTTATTTTTACTTCTTATATTACTAACCTTTTTATCTACCACGTCTAAATAACCTGTGTTCATCTTTTTCAATGCAAAAATGGCCCTGCCACATAAGTAGCAAGACCATTTCCATTGAAAATTACTTCTTCTTCCTTTCCATCTCTTCTTCCACTGCCCTCTGTTGCTGTGGTTGTCCTTTGCTCTGACTGGCTATCTTTTGCTGATGCTTGCGAAGTCGTTTCAACACTGATCTCCGGGGAGCATTTTTATCTTTTTTCTTTGGAGTATTATTCATCAGTCCATCAATCATGTTGTAATTGGCTTCTTCTGCCATCTCCGCACTGCGAAGATATTCTCCGTTGTCCATGACCTTCTGCCAGTTTGCCAGCTCTGGTTTCTTTTTCTGCTGCTCTGATGACTGCTGTATCTGATTTGGTTGCATTTGTGATTGCACCTGCTGTTGTTTCTGCCGTTCCTGTTCATTCACTGCCTGTTGCTGCATAAAGTTCTGAATGTTCCGTCTTGCTTCTTCGTCAAAGCCATTATAACAGTCATTCATAACTACTGCACCATCTTCACTGAGAATCACATAGGCGGCTCTTGTCCCATACTCTTCATGTTCCATCAGGAACCATTTCTTCTCGTTCATCAAAATATAATCCTGAGCAAGCCATGTACCTTTCTTTCCTTCGATTTCATATCCGGTTGTATCAATGGAAAGTCTGGTATCAGAGGAACTTTTAATTGTGAGAAATTCTGGAACAATGATGAATCCATCTTTATTAATATAGTAAGCTGTGGTTTTTCCCTCATCTGTGATAACCAGAACATCGCTGCATCCGATGGAATGACCTTTGAAGTTCTTCGGTCGTTGTTTCTGCAGGCGTATTTTTATATCCGCCGGAGTTTCCCCCGGCTGGATTCTTCCAATGTACACCTGCTGATAGTTCTCAATGCTGACGCTCTTTCCTTCGCTTCTCAGCTTTTCATAAGAACGGAAACGAACATCCCGGTACTCTGGTGTTTCTTTTACCTGATATACTGCACACTGACTTGTACTCATTCCTCGTCCTCCTCTTCCAGTTCCGCTTTATAATCTTCCAGATCCATAAGAAAAATCTCATAGCCTTCATCGCTCATGCAGAACAGCTTTCTTATGGTATTGCAGACAAGCCCGATCATATCCGCATCCCCTTTCAGAAATGGAATAATATTGTCGATGGCTTCCATCGTATCATTTCTGTTGCCTTTATCAAACATTGCGGTCACTAAACATTCATCTGTATCAAAGTTCATTGCCAGATCCATCATAATTCTACATCCCCCTTCTTATGTGCTTTGGGTTTTTCTGCTTCTTTATTTTTCTGCTCCTGTGCTTTTGCCCTTGCCTGAAACTCTTTCAACGACTGCAGCACGGATTTTTTCAGTTCTCCTTTTTCGCCCTTTACAGGCTCTTTCTTTTGCGTCTGGTTCGGTTCTACTGATACGGATTCTTTCTTGACTGGTGCTTCTGGAACTTCCTGTTTCACTTCCACAGCCTGTTCTGCTTCCTGCACTTTTCCATGTTTCTCATTCAGATATTTTTCCATATCGTTGATTGCTTTCTGTACCAATGGACTTTCCTTATAATGAGGAATCATATCTATCAGTTCCCTGTCTACTCTGTCCCAACACATCAGTTCATATTCCCCGGAATAATCCTTATCCCCGTCCTGCAGGTCAAATCCAATCCCTTTGCCTCCATGCAGTCGATCTGCCGGAATACTTTCATAAATCTTAATCGCTTCTTCCAGAGTAAGATTATTATGGTACTCCCCCATGACCGGGAACTCCATACACTCTGCCACATAAAAAGTAATCGTAGCTTCTGGCTGTTCCTGTTCTGGCTGTCTGGTAAAGATAGAAAAGTTTTCTGCATTTTCCAGACGGGAAAGTAATGACCGGGCAGTTATCACATCACTGTCTATATCGGATTCTTCCGAAATTTCAACCAGCCAGTCCTTTAAGCACTCTGTTTTCTGATTCAGAATGTCCTCTGTGATTTTCTCCACCTGTTCTTCCCTGTCCTCGACCGTATCTTTATATTCGTAAGGATCATATTCATAGCTGAAATTATCTAAATCAGCCGCCAACTTTTCGATTTCCTTCTGATCAAGATATGCTTCGGACTCTTTCATATATTCTGCCAGAGTGATTCTTTCTTCTGCGATAGGATTGATGTCCACCTTAATACCTGCCATTGCCATACCATGAGCATTTAATTCATTGAAGAAACTATCCTCTCGGATATTGCCACGATAAGAAAGCACTACATCAAGGTCAGAATCATTTCTGTAAAGTTCCTCTCTGCTTCTGGAACCATGCACCCTTGCAGCAAGCAGCTCTACTTCATTTTCCAGTCCCATTTTTTCCAGAATACCCTGTGCGTGATACAAGACACCACGCTCCACTTCTGCCCTGCTCAGACCATTTAATGCTACTTCATCTCTTCCAATCTCAGAAGTCGCACGAAGCTCACCTGCCTGCAGTAAGTCTTTGGAATGTTGGATGGTCATTGCTTCAAATTCCTTATAATCCACTTTGATACATTCCATATCATCCATTCTTTCACTTTTTAAGATTTCATAAGTAGCGTTCTGAACAGATATTTTTGGATCGTCATAATCATTGGAATGGATTTCGTGCAGGTCAGAATCATAAAAAATATAAAAATAGCCTTCTTCCGTTGCCTGTACGGTCAGATACCCTTTGCTCTTGGTAAACTGCATTGCAATTCCCTCACAAGTATCCACTGCTCTTTCCCGGTCATAGTCCTCAAAAATACTTGGAGGACAATTCTTTAATAACTGTGCCAGCTGCATCTGCCGTTCGCCTGCTTCTTCCACTTCTGCCATCAAATCCTCATAGTCAACGGGAACTGCATTTTCCAAAGACATATCTTCATCTTCCAGAATATCTTCCATTGCCTGCCGCATAGAAATATCAGGATTGTCATAAGCACCACCGTCGATCTCATCGTAATCCCAAGCATAAAAGGTATAATCATAGCCTTCCTCTGTTCTCTGGATTGCAAAATACCTATCGTCAATCTTATATGCCAGTTCATCCGGTTCCAGTTCCGGCATAAGTTCTTCCACAGAAATTCCTTTCTCCTGCAGATACTCTGAAATGGCTTCCAATGCTCCGGCATCATACCCATTCCAGAGATCTTCGGCTACAAGCTGACCATGTTCCGATACGATAATCCCTGCCACATCTGAACCATACTCATCATGTTCCATGAAGAAGAACTTCTCCCCTGCATACGCTCTTTCATCCACCGTATGCCAGGTTCCCGCATGTCCATCTGCTTCAAATCCTCTGGTATCTTCTGTAATGGTGACTTCCGCTTCATCCAATGCCTGTTCAATCTTCTGCATACGGATCTCTGCCCTTGCCATATCAATAAATCCATCTAACACCGCCGGGTGGCTTTCTATCACATAATCCTGATTCAGATTCTTTCCCTGATTGATATTTTCCGGGATTTCGATATGCTCTGCCCAGTCTTTGTTCTGTCTGGAAAATCTGCCATCATAAGAAAGTTCCCGAAGCGTATTTGCCATAACAAACGTCATACGTTCTTCTCCAAACTGCTCTAACACTTGCGTTGCGGCATCTTCCTCTAAATGCAGCCCGTCAAATTTTAATGCGATTGCTTCCTCGATTGCTTTCTTACAATCAATGTTTAACTTTCTGGAATCCAGATAGACATCTACATCCCGTTCTTCCATTGCCTGAGCAAGTGTTCCTTTATAGACTGGCGGATAGGCTCTGGTATGATTATTTTCCAGCATCTCCATTCTCTGCTGTACAAAGTCCGGAAGTTCCTCAAAGCCGAAAGAATCCACATAATAAGCCTTTGTTTCCGCCGTCCGGTTTATAACTATGACATCGCTTACCGATAAGGAATGTCCATGAAAATCGTTTGGGCGGTTGATATTAAATCTCTCAAAAATATCATCTAATGTGATCGTTGGTGTCCATGGAGCCGCAAACACCATCCTGTAGTCTTTTCCATCAATGCTATAGCCTAATTTTTGAGCCGATTCAAAACCCATAAACTGATAAGTATGCTCTCCACCCGTATCCATCTGATAGATTGCAAAACGACCGCTTTCTCCATGAAGAAGTAAGGTTTCATCAATCTTTTCTGCACTATCCTGTTCCAGTTTTTCCTGTCTGGCTATCGCTGCTTCTCTTTCTTTATGTACTTCCCATTCCGTTTCCGTAATACCCAAAATACCGTCATGCCCCAGGATCGCATTTTCTGTTTCTGCAAGAATCTGTCCTGCCTGCTCTGGATTGTCTGGATTTCCATGTAAGAGAAAAACTTCCGCACCCTCACGATACAATTCTACTGCCCTGTTTTTTTCAAGAGGATACATATGCTCCAGTCGGATTCCTGCTTCGTGCATTTCTGTAAAACCAATCCTTCCATCTGGAAAGTTATCCATCTGTGCCTCTGTTTCATGCACAAGACTTCTCATAACTTCACTTCGGTCACCCCGATTCGCTGTCAGCATACGGTTTACCAGTCCCAAAACTTCATCCCGGTCATCCATCTTATAAGCAAAATTTACGATAAGATTTCTTTGTGATTCCGTAAAATTCTCATGGCTGGCGGTTTCTGCAGCTTCAATCAGTCTATGGGCATACTGCATGGTATTTTCTCTTTCTTCTGGAAGTTCTGTGGTTGGGAAATTTGCCCTTGCTGCCTGAATCACTTCATACACCAGCTTTGAACCAGCTTCATCGTAAGATTCTCTCATATCCCATACCAGGTCATTCAGTCTTTCCACCTGTCCGGGGAAAGTTTCCGCATATTCATTTACAAATGCCTTTTCTTCTTCTGAAAAAATATTTCTTGGAAACTCTGCTTTTTGCACGATCATCTCTGCCTGCTCTTTCGGAGAAAGATCAGAAAAAGAAATAACTCCTGTGTCAGCATCATACTCCACATCATAAAAATCAATCGGATAGTTCTCTCCGTGCCCACTGCTGTCATACAGTGGTGTAACGGCAGCACCTTTTTCTTCCAGAAAACTTTCCAGTGGTTTTTCATTTTCCTCTATCTCACCACTTTCCAGAAGGCGGACGTATTCACCCACATTCTGTTCTAACTGTTCCCTGCTCATATTTTCGATCAGATCATAAGTAAACTCGGAACCCATGCTGCCCGAAAGATGCAGAATCAAATCTTCCTTATGGAAGGTATCCCGGATTGGTCTTTCCATTTCCAATTCGTGCATCTGTGCCTCGATATTCTCAATGACTTCTGAAGATGTTTTTCGGATGGTATCCATTGATGCTTTCAACGCCTTCATATCCCTGCTCTCGCACCAGCTGGCGATATAGGTAAACGAATATTCTGAAGTATCCAGACCAAAATGGTTGCAGACAATATAAGCAATACTTTCTGCTTCCACTTCCTTTGTTGTCTGGTCTTTTAAGACGCCTTCCGCATCCATTACTTCCCGGTCATGCAGCAATGCGTGGCTCACTTCATGGACTCCGGTTTTCATCGTCTGGACATTACTCATATCTTCCTTTATCGCAATATATTTTTCTGTCTGGTGATAATAGCCTTTTGCATCCCCTTCCACATTCATCATACGGATCGGCACAGGAGAAATATTCTGCAATGCCTGCATGAACGTATCATAAAACTGTACACTTCCGGTAAGCTCCGGCACCTCCAGTTCTGCGATCGGTTCTCCCTCTGTCTGGCTGACATCAAACACTGTCGTTATGCGGAATCTCGGTATCACCATCTCCACAATCTCTGTTTCCGGCTGTCCATCATCCCCAATCACAGGCTCTTTTGTTACCGGGTCGATCTTTTCAATCTCCTGTTTCTCCCGGATCGGTGCTGGTGCAATGATCTGGATTCCTTTCTCTCCACGTTTTACATGACGGTTAAATTTCTTCTGCCATGCCTGATAGCCTGCCACCAGTGTTGCTTCCGGTTTCTGCATGGTGATCAGCAGCGTGTTATTAAAGCTGTAATTATGGAACTTTGACATGGTATTCAGATATTCGGTATATCGCTCCGATGTAAAGATTTCCTTTACTCCCTGCTCCAGCCGTTCCGATATTTCTTTTAACTGTTTTTCTATATTATTTGCCATAAACAAACCCTCCATTTTATGTCCCCGCCAGAGAAAACTCTGACGGGAAATCTTTTATAACTCCTGTTCGTGTTTTTTCTTTGCAGCTTTCTGTACAGGTGGCTGTTCCGCTGTATTCTGCTGTGCCTGCTCCTGCTTTAAGCGTTCCAGAATAGATGGCTTATGGATTCTGTCTGCTGTTTCCGGAAGTTCTTTTTCTTCTATGGCATCCCTGCTGTCTGTGCTGCTTCCTTCTCTGCCAATATCCTCATCTGCCATAATCGTCTCATTACCCTTTTCATCCATGTTCAGCAATGCATTTAACTCGGATAACCGTTCCATCTTTTCATTCAGCTCTGCTTCTTTCGGGAATGGTTTCTTTACCTCTTCCTGTGCAGTAGCAAGCTGCTGTTGTACGGTTTCCAATTTCTGCTCACTTTCCGTCAGCTTCCTGTCAATGGAAGAAAGGGTGTTATGGATACGCTGCATATTTCCTACCGGGTCTTTTCCGATTTCCAGCTTATAAGAACATTTTCCTTTGACCGTCAGTTCAAATGCATTGGAGAACATATTGTAGGAAGCAGATAAAGTAAACCCATGATATTCCCCGACCTTTCCGCTGGTGCTAACGGTTTTTAGCCCTGCACAGGCAGCGATCAACGCTTCGCCTGCTTCTTTCTTATCTTCATAAAGGACATTTCCTACCGTCATGGCAAATGTGTCATTATCCTGTAAATCCACGCTTTTTACTACCTGCGAATCCACCTGCATCCCGGCAATCCGCTCTTTCAATGCACTGATCTGTACCGGGAAATTCTTTGCAATATCGGATTCCAGACGGTAAATCTGACTGGTATGGTTTGCCTTTAAGAGTTTCAGCTTACTCACCTGCACATCCAGATCCATTTTTTCCTTAATATACGGATTTCCTGTAGCAAGTGCCTTTATTTCCGCATAGGACAGTGCCGTATCATCCACATCTTCACAAGCTCTGACCGGGGATTTACTGGTCATGATCTGACTTATGAACTTCTGCTTATTCTCCAAAATCTGCCACATATACGCATCAAAAGTGTTCTCCGTCACATACCGGAATATCTTTACTTTGTCATTCTGGTTTCCCTGTCTTAAAATACGCCCTTCCTGCTGTTCCAGATCAGACGGCTTCCACGGACAGTCAAGGTGATGGAGGGCAATGAGCCTGTCCTGTACGTTGGTACCAGCACCGAGTTTTGGAGTGGAACCCATAAGGATTCTCACCTGCCCGGCCCGTACCTTTGCAAACAGTTCCGCTTTCTTTGCCTCCGTGTTGTATTCATGGATAAACGCAATCTCTTCTTTCGGGATTCCTCTGGCAGCCAGTTTGTTCCGGACATCATCATATACATTGAAAGTCCCATCCCCTTTTGGAGTAGACAAGTCACAGAAGATCAGCTGTGTTGTCCGATCTGCTTTTCCCTCGTCCCATACCTGAAAAGCATTTTCCACACAAGTATTCACCTTGCTTTTTTCGGCATCCGGGAGAAGTTCATTTAATAGCCTCTGATCCAATGCACATTTTCTTCCGTCGTTGGTGATCTTGAGCATATTGTCCTCTGTAGGATTCACCATTCCTGCCCTTACTGATTCTGCACGTTCTGAAAATGCTGCTACCATATCCTGCTGTTCTTCACTTGGTTTTAATACTTCATTGATAAACTCTGCTTCCGGTACGGGAAGGTTCAGCATATCCGATGTCTGAATATCCGCAGCTTCCTTAAAAATGGAGATCAGCTCTGGAAGATTGAAAAAACGGGCAAACCGTGTTTTTGCACGATAGCCCGTTCCTTCCGGTGATAATTCGATTGCGGTTACTGTCTCCCCGAACGTTGCCGCCCAGGAATCAAAGTGTCCCATACCCATACGCATGAGTGTGTCATACTGGAGATAACGCATGATAGTGTAAAGCTCCGTCATACTATTTGACACGGGGGTACCTGTCGCAAAGGTGATTCCTCTGCCGCCGGTCAGTTCATCCATGTACCGGCATTTCATAAACATATCCGAACTTTTCTGTGCATCCGTCTGTGAGATTCCCGCCACATTCCGCATTTTTGTATACAAAAAAAGGTTCTTAAAACTATGGCTTTCATCCACAAACAGCCGGTCTACGCCTAACTGCTCAAAAGTTACTACATCATCCTTTCTGGTCTGGTCATTAAGTTTCTTCATCCTCGTCTGCAGACTCTTTTTTGTTTTTTCCAACTGCTTGATGGTATAATTCTGCCCTGCCTGATGTGCTGCTTCTTCAATGGAGAACGTAATATCTGCAATCTGATCTTCCAGCATGGCAATCTGCCGTTCTTTTGAAAGGGGGATTTTCTCAAACTGCGTATGTCCAATGATCACGGCATCATAATCCCCTGTCGCAATACGGGAACAGAACCGTTTTCGGTTTGCCGGCTCAAAGTCTTTCTTCGTTGCCACCAGGATATTTGCTCCCGGATAGAGACGTAGGAAATCACTGCCCCACTGCTCGGTCAGATGGTTTGGCACAACATAAAGATTCTTCTGTGAGAGTCCCAGCCGTTTTGATTCCATACCGGCTGCGATCATCTGGAACGTCTTTCCAGCTCCTACGCAATGAGCCAGTAACGTATTATTTCCATACAGCACATGAGCCACTGCGTTTTTCTGATGCGGCATCAGGGTGATCTCCGGATTCATGCCAACAAACTGAATATGGCTTCCATCATATTCCCGTGGACGGATGCTGTTAAATCGTTCATTATAGATCTTACAGAGATCTTCCCGTCGGTGCAGGTCTTTAAATATCCACTCCTTAAATTCCTCTTTGATCAGTTCCTGCTTCTGCTGTGCCAGCATCGTTTCCTTCCGGTTTAATTCCCGGTGTTCTCCATCGGCATCCTGTACCGTGTCATAAATCTTGGTATCCCGGAGGTTTAAGGCATCTTCCAAAAGGCGGTAGGCATTGGCTCTCTGTGTTCCGTATGTGGAAGTAACAAGAGCATTTCCGTAGCTGTCCACATTCTTTCCCATAACATTCCACTGTCCGGTCACTTCGGCATACTGGACTTTAACCTTGCTCCCTATATAATATCTTGGTGTATGGAATGTCTCTGCCATAAACCGTGTAATGTAATCCTCGGAAATCCAGGTTGCCCCAAGTCTTGCCTCAATCTCTGACGCATCCAGATCTTTTGGCTGTACCTGCTCCAAATACTGCACATTCACCTGATATTCCGGGTGATCTTCTGCAAACTGTTTGGCGGTCTGAAGTTTTTCCCTCACATTTCCAGAAAGATATTCGTCTGATGGCTCCCATTTTTCACCGATCGGGTTCTTAAAGATTACCCCTGCCAGTTCTTCGGTAAGCTCCTCTTCTGTTTTTCCGGAAAGCTGTGACATATAGGAAAGGTCAACACCTGCCCTCTCACCAATGGAAACAGCAAGAGCTTCACTGGCAGTATCCACAGAAGTCACCGTTTCTGCCCGGCGGATCGTCCGCTTGCTGAAAATATCCGCTTTCCGTTTCAGTTCTCCCTTATCATCCAGAAATTCCAGAGAAGTCAAAAGACAATAACTACTGTCCTGACTAAATGCCCTCTTATTGGCATTGCTGCTGATAAGACCATATTTTGCTGTAAAGGTATCGTATTCTTCATTGAGTTTTTCCTGCAGCTTTGTGATCTGCTCATCGCTTCCCTCTTCCATCTGACACCGGATCAGTTCATTCGTAACATCACGGATCTTCACCATCCCTTTGACACGTTCCGCTGTCATTGCCGGAAGCTCCATGCGGTTCATCACAGAATTTTCCCGGTAATAGACTTCCTCATTCACTACGGTAAAACTGAAATTCTTTACATCCGGGTCTGCCGGGATAGAGACAACATCCTCTTCTAACTCTGTATCCGAAAGTTCCAGTTCCGTGATCGTGCCATGGATATTCCTAATCGCTTCTTTTAACTGTTCTTCTAAGGTAATGCCTTCTTTTGGTTTTACGGTCACTTCCTGCTTTCCGTACTGGGTACTTTCTGTAGTAAAATCACCAAGCACCATTTCCGGATGCTCTGCAAAATAAGCATTGACCGAATAACCTTCCGGTGTTTCCTTTAGATTTAACCATTCCGGTTCCTCAATGGATGCCCTGTCCCTTTTCTGGAAAAACAAAATATCAGAAACAACACTGGTATTGGCATTTCTCTGGAACGCATTATTCGGTAATCGGATGGCTCCAAGCAATTCTGCCCGGTTTGCGATATACTGTCTCACTGCCGGATTCTGCTTATCCATCGTTCCACTGGAAGTTACCACAGCCACTACGCCGCCGGGACGCACCAGATCAAGGGATTTTGCAATAAAATAATCATGGATCATAAAATGATGCCGGTCATATCTGCGGTCACTGACCTGATACGCCCCAAATGGAACATTGCCTATCACACAGTCGAAAAAGCTGTCCGGATAACTGGTTTCCTCAAATCCCTGTACGGCAATCTTATTTTTCTGGTAAAGCTGTTTTGCAATCCTGCCCGAAACCGGGTCAAGCTCCACACCGTACATATTAGCTTTGCTCATACTCTCCGGGATCAGTCCCATAAAGTTACCGACACCACAGGACGGCTCCAAGATATTTCCCTGTTTCAGTCCCATATTTTCCAGTGCTTCATACATACTTCGGATTACGGTCGGGGATGTATAAAAAGCATTTAAGGTCGATGCCCTTGCTGCACTGTATTCTTCTGGTGATAAGGTATTCTTTAACTCCAGATACTCATTCGCCCAGCTGCTGTTATTTTTCTCAAATGCCTGTGGGATACCACCCCAGCCAACATAACGGGATAAGATTTCCTGTTCTTCGGGTGTTGCCAGACGTTCTTCTTTCTCCAAAGTCTGTAACAAATGGATGGCTTCCATATTTGCCTTATACTTTGCCTTCGGACCGCCTGCACCAAGGTCATTATCCTGGATACGGAAGTTGTGTGGTTCTATCACAGCTTTTTCCTGTTCTGGTTTCAAATATGGCTGAAATTCTCCCTCATATCCAAACAGTTCATTTTCTCCGGGAATATAATTGCGTCCGGTTTCCAGACACCGGAACACATCGGCAGTTGGTGCATTGCTGACTGCATAAAAATCATCATACGAATATTTAGGGAAATCTTCTGTATGATAGGTCGATAAATGCAGTTCTGTATTGGAACGGGTCTGTGCAACCAGATCCTTTCCTTCTATTCCTTCCGGCAATACCCCTACTGCTTCAAAATGATACCCCTGATACGCAAAAACACCTTCATCCCAGGACTCCGCCAGTTCTTCTGCTGTTTTAGCTGTTACCTCTTCTTCTGGTTCTTTCTGTTCCTGTTCCTCAGAAGTTTCTATTATTTCCTGCTCCTGACTCTCTGAAATAGATTCTTCGGCAGTAACCTCTTCCTCTTCTATTTCCTCTACATCTGACATATCTACTACGGTCGGTTCTGCCACTGCCTTCGTATCTAAGAAATCAAACATGGTCATCTGGTGCCCAGATGGTTCCACAAAAGACGGTTCTGCTTCCGGTGTCGGGAAAATCGTATAGGTTCCTTCTGCATACTGGTGAAGTTCTGAAAGAAGTTCTGTTTTCTGCTGGTAGTTTGTCCCATACGCTTCAAAATCCAATGGAAGAGCTGCCAATGCTGCATCCATCTTCTGTAACAGTTCTTCTGTCTGCTCTGGATTCTCTAAAACTGCCATCATTTCTTTTTCTGGTTTTTCCCAGAAGAAATCATCCGTAAATGGTCTGTCTATCTCTTCCGGAAGACGGTCATAAAAGCGGAGTACCTTATTCGCCATCTGCTCTCGTTCATATTCCGGCATACGAGCATAATCTTCTGCCTGCAGGAACTGGTCATTCTTTATCAGATAAGCTACTCTGTTTGCAACTTTATTCCAGGATAATAAAACTGACGTATATGGATTCCCATAAGCACCTCTTGCAAGAAACAATCCTTTTCCATCATAGTTTGCGTGTGAATCATCGGCACCGGAAAGTGCATGACTGCTTCCACCGATCCCATACTGTTCCTTGATAAAACCTGTCTTCGCTCTTTCATCTTCATGCAGCAGATAAAAGGAATACGTCCTAAGCCTGCCCCGCGAATACGCTCCACCTCCTGCAAGATAAGCATCAATCTCATCCTGCGTAATGAACATCGGATGTTCTTTCCAGGTAAACCCGTCCCTAGCCTGATAAGGGATGACCTCATCCGCAAACTTCTGAAACTGCTTTGAGATATTTACAGGATTATAATGATGGAAACGCATAATGGAATGATTTTCTTCATAGGCTTCTGCCAGTGCATCCAGTCTTTCATTCAGTTCCGAAAGCCACTGGGAATCTTCCAATTTTTCTTCCAGATAATCCGTGATCTCCGGGTAGATACTGCGAAGATGTGGTAAGTCCTCTTCGTCAAAAACAATCTCCGCTACTCCTTCTGCCATATCCCCTTTCATATAGGCAAGAGCCTGGGCATGTTCTTTTACTGCATTACTTCTTGCCGCATCCAATACAGACTGTGGTGCATATTCACCCTGATCTAAAAGCTGATGGATACGTCCGCTGACATCTTCCCATGATAAAAATGCCTTATCTAAGATATGGTCTGTAACCGTATGCCCCACTGCGATCTGCATCCCGGTTTCATCAAACCAGACTGAATATTCATTTCCATCAATCTGAAAACCTTTTCCACCTTTACGGTATTCACGCTTCACAAACTCCGTATATTCCTCCGGTGTCTGTTCACTCATGAAATTATAGATGATCCGGAGCTGGCTGGCTTTCCGGTTTCCTCCTGTCCGTAAGATCTCATCAACAACTTGCTCTGGAATCGGAACTTCTCCGGCATAAAGGGCAGCTGCCCTTTCCTCGATCTGCCGTCTTTGTTCATTTGCGGTTGGATATTCGGGCAAAGATAAAGCAGAGGCGATCTCTTCCTCTGCTTTACTCAATCCATCTTCTCTTATATCTTCGACTAACTGTATACCAATTCCGTCAAGATGCTCTCTTCCGCTGTTGCCATCAGTGCGTTCATGTGTGCTGTCCATGCCATCGGATCTGCTTCCTTGTCCGGTGCCGGATTCTTCTCCAGCAGTTTCTCCATCTGGCTGTCCATTCTCTCCTGTGCCGCTTTCTCGATCTGTTCCAGATGGCTGTTCAGCTTCCCGGTCAGGAACAGGCTCTGATAAAGGCTGTTCCTGTGTTCCTTCAGAAATGTCCTCCGCAGCATCCCATATTTCCCGATTGTCACTTCTTCCTCTTCGACGGTCAGATTCGGAAACAGGTAATCTCCCTTGCGATGATATGTCAGTTCCATAATCGGTTCCTCCTTCATTTTCAATATTTTCTTCTTTTTTCGTTTCTGCATCCCGGTTTTTAGTTTTACGCATTAATGTGGTAAAGTTATTATAATTCCTTTCATTGGAATTTTCAACCTCTTTTCTCGCTTCTTCCAGAGAAATTTTATGTACGGTCTTTCCAATATCAATCAGAATACTTTCACTGAGCTGGCTTGTTGCATTTCCAAGGAAGGTGAGAACAGACAGGCGGTTATAATCTGTGATATGCATGAAGTCCTCTTCTTCCAGAAGTTCCATCGGGTCAAGCCCACATCGCCTGGAAAGCAGATAGTAAACACTGTCTGTTGCCAGCTGACGGAAATCACTGCGGATCGTCACCTCATCCAGATCTTCCAGATAAGTACCTTCTACAGCATATTCCAATCCGTCCAGGTATTCCTCCAGATTATCACTGACCATTTCCCTTGCGACTGCCATCAATGCATCCTGCAAAGTTGCTGTATCCTTTTCTTCCAGAGCATAGACCTCTGCCAGATGGGTGAGGATTTCTTCTCTCTGGTGTTCCTGCATCTGCCACAGATACGGGCTTCTGCCCCCGGCTACCATGTGGGTATCCGAAATATCAAACACATAACGAAGTTTGGTATTCTGCCAGGTTTCATCAAACAAGGCAATTCCTCTTGCACCACGATTTACCCAGCGTAACATCTTTTCATTCCATAGTTCCAGTGATGCACAGGCTGTTGCGTCTGGACGCTGTGCATGGATCAGAAGCTGGTCTGAAAAAGAATAACGATATAACCTTGATGCTGTGTCCATATAATCCATCCAGTCTCTGGGGGAACCGCTCACTGATACAGCATGTTCCTGTGCCAGATCCCGAATGTCCTGTAATTTAGACATATCGCTTTACCTCCTTGTCTTATTTCTTTTTCTTCTTTGGGAATTCCAGATGGAATCTCGGCTTGCCATCCTCCAGTGTGAGTAACAGGTCTGCATCAAATTTCATATCTTTCTTTTTAGAATACAGACCTTTTACATGGGTACAAGCCTTATCAAGAAGTTCCCTTGCCATCTTTTTATCCAAATTTTTCTCCATGCTTCCCAGGAAACGGTTTTCTTTCCAAAGAGCAAAATCACATTGACGGTTTGAGCAGTAAAAATTCTGTTTTCCCTCGAAAACATCACACGCACAGACCGGACATTTACCGATCACTTCCCTCTCCGTCTGGAATCTCCTGCGTTCCTCTTCTGGTATCTCCCTGCATACCTCTAAAATCTTACGGACAAGAGAAGTAATCTCTCCCATAAACTGGGTATCTGTAATCTGTCCCTTTTCCATCATCAACAGCTGGTTCTCCCATTCCGCTGTCATTACTGCTGATTTCAGATACTCTGGCATGACTCTTACCAATTCCTTACCCTCGGTACTTGGCAATATCTGCTTACCCTTTCTCTGTGCATAACCGGAAGAAACCAATTTCTCAATGATACTTGCCCTTGTTGCCGGAGTCCCCAGCCCTTTCTTTTCTGTTTCAGAATCAAACTCCTTATTACCGGCTGTTTCCATTGCAGCGAGGAGCGTATCTTCATTGAATGGTTTCGGCGGAGAGGTATAATGTGTGGTTTTCTCTGCTTTTACTGGAAAAAGCCTCATTCCTTCTTCATACCCAGCAGGAATCGAAGTCTCTTTTTCCTTTTCTTCCACTGGTTCCGCTTTAACACACAGCTGTTTAAATGCCTTTTCTACTTCCTTAAATCCCATCTGTACTGGAATCTTCCCTCTGGCTTTAAAATCATGTTCCTGGCACTTTACTGTAATATCTGTCTTCTCATACAGATATTCTTCTCCGGTTGCCTGTACCAGCTGCTGACAGATCAACATCATCAGATTCTTTTTATCTGCCGGTAAATCCGCAATTCCTTTCTCCACGGCTTCTTTCGTCGGAAGAATCGCATGGTGATCAGATACCTTTGCATTGTTGATTACCCTTTTTATGCCATGCCCCAACTGTCCATAATCTACAAATGGAAGTAATACTGGCATTTTTCCTACCAGTTCCTCTACCGAATCTTTCATATCCTCCGTTACAAACTGGCTGTCTGTTCTTGGATAAGTAACCAGCTTTTCTTCATATAATTCCTGTAACATATCCAGTGTCCGTTTCGCCGTATATCCAAAGTAACGGTTGGCTTCTCTCTGCAGACTTGTCAGATCATAAAGTTTCGGTGGAAATGATTTCTTACGTTCTTTCTTTATCTGTGTGACCACAGCGGTCGAACCATTACATAACGCTGCAAGCAGATCCGCAGCTTCTTCATTTGCAATGTTCTCGGAAACTACTGTAAGTTTTCCATCTGTCAGTGCTACCTTATAAAACGCTTCTTTTTGAAAATGCTCGATCCTCTCCTGCCGTTCTGCAAGCATGGCAAGGGTTGGGGTCTGTACCCTGCCCACAACCAGTCGTTTAAAGTATCTCGTGGTGTATGCTCTGGTTCCATTCATTCCGATCAGCCAATCAGCCTGTGCCCTGCACACCGCAGCCATACAGAGATTCTTATATTCTTCTTCACTTTTCATTGTCTGAAAACCTTTCTGAATAGCGGCATCTTCCATCGAGCTGATCCACAGACGTTTCACTGGTTTCCTGCATCCGGCAAGCACATACACCCTTTGAAAGATCAGTTCTCCTTCTCTTCCTGCATCACAGCCATTGACCAGATATTCCACATCGCTTCGGTTCATCAGACCTTTTAAGACATCAAACTGCTTCTTTTTACCCTTGGAAACTTTCAACTTCCATGCTTCTGGAAGGATTGGCAGATCATCGAACTGCCATTTTTCATATTTCGGGTCATATTCCTCTGGCTGTGCGTATTCTGCCAGATGTCCTAAGCACCAGCTGACAATACAGCTTTCTCCCTCCAGATAACCGTCCTCCCGCTTATAAGCGGACAGATTTTTCGCATAGCTTTGTGCTACACTTGGCTTCTCTGCGATCACTAAAAATTTAGACATAATCCTTTCCTTTCTATCAAAAAGGCAGCCAAGATTTCTGGCTGCCCCTGTCCTTATTACTGTTTCCATCTCTTAAAAACGCTTATTCTTCTTTTTCATCGTCCTCTTCATTTACATACGGACCATCTGAAAATTCAAGCTGTTCACTTACATAATCTTCGTCCTTACTGCGTCCATGTTTCTTATAGACTGCGATTCCTGCAAAGCCTAAGATTGCTGCAACTACGATAGCTGCAAGACCTTTCACATTCATTCCGCTTTTCTCTTCTTTCTTCACTTCGGTTTCCTCCTCTGCTGCTGGTGTAGTCTCCGGTGTGGTTTCCGGGATTACTACGGTTGATTCTTCAGTTTCCTTCTCTTTTTCTGTTTCATCCAGAAATTCTGCCAGATCGTTCTCATCGACCAGAGACATCATATATACGTTCTCTGTATTACTGGAACGGTCAATGACCATGTAAAAAGTATTCCCCTTTTTCGTCTGGATAGTAAGGAACTGTTTTGTATCATCATTTTCCTTATCATCTACAAGCTGGGCATTTCCCGGTGTAGAAAAAGCGGAATTGTTACTCTCTCCACTCACCCTTCCGGTATCCTCTTTCTTCTCCGTATCTTCAGTTGTTTCCGTAGAAGTCTCCTGCACTACTTCTGTCGTTGTCTCTTCTGCCGGTGGATTTGCATTTGCATAAACAGTAGCAAGGGATGTTCCCGAAATCATTGTTACCGCCATAGCAATCATCAGAAGTTTCTTTACCACTTTATTCCTCATCGTCTAAAACCTCTCTTTCTGCCACCTGCCCCACAGGTGGTCTGTTATCGCTTTCTTTTTGGGGTGTCTCCTTGGTATCTTCCACTGTGATACCGCCGTCCTCATTCATCTGAATCGTAACGGTTCCTTTCTGAATCCCGTCAAGCAGTACCAGCAGCTCCCGACTGTCCAGCTTCATAGAACGAAATGATTTGATAATCTCCATATCTTCCATCTGCTGTTTTAAAGTATTCTGCCGTTTCAGATGTTCCTGAAGCTCTGCAATCTTATCCTCTGTTTTCTGAATATCATCCAGAATCTTTTTTAATTTCATGTTCATCTGCTCTGTCACCTCCTCTAATGCAGACGACCAAATGCCATAAAGTGTTCCTGCCAGTAGGCACTTGCGATACTGGTATATTGCACCGGCTTACCACAATGGATCATCATGTTATTGCCGACATAGATTCCAACATGACTCGCTCCACTTGTGTTATAGGTTCCCTGGAAGAAGATCAGGTCTCCCGGTTTTGCTTCTGATGGAGATACCTGCGAACAGTGCGAACGAAGTTCATCTGCTGTACATCTTCCGACATTCCAGCCATTTCCACAGTTATTAATAACCCAGCTTACAAAACCAGAGCAGTCAAAACCGCTTGGGGAATAACCACCCCATGTATAAGGAACTCCAAGATATTTCTCTGCTTCTCTTATCATCTTTGCAAACTGTGGATCAGATAAAGCATCTGTCGGTATGGTATAACCAAATCCTCCACTTCCGGTGGGTATGCTGTTTAAGTCAAACAGATAATCACGATTTCCATAATATTTGTTATATGCATCGTATCTTTCCTGTTCTTCTTCCGTCATGCGGCTTCTCAATACGGTATCCAGATTGCGGTTTGTCATCGTCACATCCAGACGGTTTACTTCTTTCGTTGTCGTAACCTGCACTTCCTGGCTTCCATTGCTGTCTGCTATGTATGCCTCCCATGTCTGGTGCCCATGTGCGGAAGCTGCTGCATGATTATCATAATAAACATCAAACTGAACACCATATCTTGCAAAAGCTCCGGTATCTTCTACTACATATTCCACACCATTCATAATGACATGGGTTCCCATCGGTACAAAAGGATTCGATGCATCTACTGCGATCGTATGATTAGCTGTCGGCATCGCACCGCTGGCTGTCGGTCCTCCACTCCACTGCCCACAGCAGATGGAGCAGTTACAATACCCACTGGTGACAACCTGTCCCAGTGATTCTCCTACCCGGACTGTCTTTGTTTCGGTAACTGTCTCCCTGGTAGAATCTGTCGTAATCCCATACTGCTGGCGGAAAATGGACTCTATCTCCTCTGCTACTTCATCATAAGTAAAACCACCGTATTTAACTGTCAGATAAGAGATCAGCTGATATGGATTATGACCGATCTCATCAATCTGGTACCGGTATTCATCGTAATCCGGATGCGTGGATTCCATCTGATTGATCTGCGTATTTAAGGCTTCTTCTAATGCCCGGTATGCATTTTCAGCGGCATAAATGTCCTCATCTGTACTGGAATAACTGGTGGAAATAATGGCAGACGAAGCTCCCTGCAGGGATGCACTGCAGCTGGTAAAACTTGCTGCAATCAAGACAAAGATCAATCCAAAGATAGCAACTGTAGCAAAAATCCCACGATTTTGTGCCGCAATCATTTTGACTGCATCTTTTGCTTTCTCTGTAAATTTCTGTGCTGAAGTGATCGCCGCATCCTTTGCCTTTTTACTCTGCTTTGCTGCCTGATACTGTTTCTGATAACGTTTCTTCTGGAACAGCTTTTGCAATGCAGATTTTCTTTTCTGCTCCGCTTCCTTCTTCACCATATTTTTTGCTTCATTTCCATAAACAGATTCAAACATCAGCCTGCTTTTTTCTGCTTCATCAAGAACGCTTTCTTTCAGTCTTTTTGACTGTTCCCTCCTTTGCTTTAAGCGTTCCCTTGTATAAATGGATTTTCTTGCAAGGCTTTCCCCTGCAAGCTCTGCCCGGTGTGCCCCTTCTACCGCAGCATTATCATCTTCTGCCTCCTGGGTTTTCCAATGAGCCGCCGTAGCCACAGCATCTTTCACGGCAGATGCAGAACTTCGGATACCGATACCGGCTCCATGTACCATGCCATCACTTTCATCGCCAAACGATAATCTGGAACTCTTTTTCCGCTGTTCTTTCAGCACACGTTCCCGCTTCGATTTGCCTTTAATCTCCTCCGAAAATCCATCCAGAGACTCTTCTGCCACTTCTGAAGTTTCCCTGTACCGGGCAGCTTCTCTCTTTGCCGTCTTGCTTTCTTCGGAAGCATCCTTTTCCTTCCGTCTTTCTTTTGACGCATAATCTCTGACCATCTTTTTCTTACGGAGATCCCGGCTGTCTGCAACCGTTTCCAGATAAGCCCGTTCTCCCCTTGGCTGTCCACGGATGCTCTCACTGCGAAATGCGGATTTCGTTGCAGCTGTGCTTTCATCGGCTACTTGTTCCCCATCCAGTTTTCCATCTATATCTTGTTCTGACTCCTCATCCAGTACAGGTTCTCTACTATATCTGGTTTTTTTGGAACTTTGCTCCGGATGTTCTGTTTCCATTTTTTCATTGATATGCTCACGCCTTCTCTTACTGAAATCCAGTTCATCCTTTTTTTCACTACGGGAAACCTCTGTATCCATGTCCCATCCAGTGATCCTTTTTTCTTCTTTATTCCGAAGATTCTCTTCTCTAAGACCATCACGGCTCATCTTCTGGACGGTTTTATCTCTCGCCTTATACTCATGCTCCTGCAAATCTCACCATCCCCTTTACTGTTTACCTGTTATTCTGCTTTATCCTGATAGTTCTCCCATTTTTCCAGTACCTCATCTGCCAGTCCTGCAATGGAATCTGTCAGCTTATCTGTAAGTCTTTCACTCAATGTTCCTCTTGCAGCCAGATAGGAAGTAATCCCCATAAAGTCAATCAGTTCCGCTAAATACAGCAGATCATCTAACATCTCGCCAAACACCTCCTCCCCGTTACTGTCCTTTCCTTTTTCTAAAAGTTCTTTATAATTGTCTGCACAGATCCTCTCTGCAAATACACAGCAAGGTTTTCCATTGCATCTCTCAAAATTCGTATAATCTCTCATGTAGTAATCCTCCATTTCATTTTTGGGCAGAAAAAAGGCCGGAAATCCTTTCCCGGCTCATCCCCTGCTTTTGTTCTATTTTGTTTTTTATATTTTTTAATCGTCTCTTTCTCCGATACCAAGTTTTTTACGCTTCTCCACCTCATCCGGCTTAGAAGTCATCAACGCATACAGCATCAGGGAATTATCAAATTTATCCTTAAACGGGATAATGGTACTGCCATAAAAGACCAGTCCCTCACCTTCTCCACTGTTGGTAACATAAGAAAGCTGGTGTGGTGAGATATTCAGCTGCTTTGCAAGAATCTGCCTGTCACCGGATGCCTGGTTTAACATCAGGATAAAATCAGAATTTTCAAAGATATTTTCAATCTCACGGCTGGCAAGCAGGTCTTTTACATTCTGTGTGATACCCGTCGGAATACCGCCCCATTTACGGAATCGCTTCCAGATCTCCACGCTGTACGCAGCTGTCTGCTCTTCTTTTAAAAGCAGATGAAATTCATCAATGTAATATCTGGTACTCTTATTCGCTGAACGGTTAATCGTTACTCTGTTCCATACCTGATCCTGTACGATCAGCATACCAAGCTTTTTCAGCTGTTTTCCCAAGTCTTTGATGTCGAAACATACCATGCGGTTACTCAGTTCCACGTTAGTTCTGTGATTGAATACTTTCAGAGAACCATTGACGTAGATTTCCAGTGCAGTCGCAAGACGCTGTGCCTCCTGCTCCTTCTGCTCACGGAGAAGATTATATAAATCCTCTAAGATCGGCATCTTTTCCGGTACTGGGTCAGAAAGAAAGTCCTGATACACCAGACGCACACAACGGTCAATAACTGTTTTTTCTACCGGCTCCAGTCCATTCTTCCCACCAACTACCAGCTCACAAAGAGACAGGATAAAATCGGACTTTAAGGAAAGTGGGTCATCATCATCTGCGTAATCCAGATTGATGTCCATCGGATTGATATAATCATGGCTGGTCGGTGAAATGCGGATAACCTGTCCATGAAATGCCCGGAACAACGGATAATATTCTCCTTCCGGATCGCACACGATAATGTCATCTTTTGTCACGATAAATGCGTTGGTGATCTCACGCTTTGCCGCAAATGACTTACCGGCACCCGGTGTACCCAAAATCAAACCATTCGGGTTTTTCAGTTTCTTTCTGTCTGCCATGATCAGATTATTGGAAAGGGCATTTAAACCATAGTAAATGGATTCCCCACCCATAAACAATTCCTGTGTGGTAAACGGAACAAAGATTGCCGTAGATGTTGTGGTAAGTGCCCTTTTGATAGGCACAAGATTCATAGCAAGCGGCAGGCAGCTCATAAGCCCCGGCTCCTGCTGATAATCCAGACGTTTCAATGCACAGTTATATTTCTGTGCAATACCGGCAGTCTGGAATACGACATTTTCAAGCTCCTGCTTTGTCTCTGCCGTATTTAAAAACAGTGCCGTTACAAGGAACATTCTCTCATTCCTGGACTGTAAATCTTCCAGAAGTCTCTTGGCTTCTCCACCATATGTATTTAAGTCTGATGGGATAATATCCATGTCATATCCGGCACGAACTGCCTTTTTCTGCTCCTCAATCTTCATCCGGTTAATATCGGTCACCTTGCTCTTTACCAGCTTGATCGCTTTCATCTGGTCAATGGACTGGATATGGAAATTCACCATAAGGTTACTGTCCATCTCCAAAAACTCTGCCAGCATCTTGTCCGTAAGCTCTGGGGCAAGAATCTGAAGATAAGAAACGGCTCCTATCGTTCCACCCATCTGAAAGTCTTTTCCATTCTTAAATACAAAGCTGGTCGGTGCGATATAATCCTTTGTGCTAAGACCTGTCCGAAGTACCTCATCATAAGAAAAATGGAAAGGGACTTTACTATCCTGATTAAATGTCTCATACATGATCTGCAACCTTTCGGCTCCATTCAACGGATACGCTGTCACACCAAGAATCTTGAAGTTATTCATAATATCCGACTCGATACGTTCCAGTTTCGGTCGTGCTTCCCGGATACTCTCTGCTTCGATACCAAAGGTGATATACTTGGTACGCATCAATCCATTATTTCCTTTTGCCAGCTGATTATTAAGCATCTGTGCAAACTCCATACGCAGATCATCAAACTCATCCTCCTGCGGATTGATATGGATAACCTTTTCATACTCCGCCATGTTGCTGTGCTGATTGATAAAGGAAAGCTGAAAATGAATCGTGCTGTCAAAATAATTTAAGAAGTCGCACCAATTTTCAAAGATCGCATTTTTATCCTCATTCTGAGCTAACTGGTAGTTGATGTCATAAAAACGGATGGTCTTGGAATAAAATCTATCCTGCACACGGCAGATACCATCTCTCCCCATCTCATGATAAGGAATGGACTGCTGTGCTGTGATCCGTTTATCTTTGGCAGTATTTGCTACTTTCTTTTCTGTGGTACCACCTTTTCCGCCCGAAACCTTCTTCCCTTCCGGCTGCTGTCTCGGCGGTACTGTAGCTGAACTGCTCTTTTTCTTCTTTGCACTTTTCTTTGCTTCACGCATCGCCTGTTTCTCTGCTTTTGCCGCAAGCTTCGCTTCTTTCTTCGCATTTTTCTTATCCGCTTTTTCATGCTCTTTATGAAGTTTCGCTTCATATTTCTGCGCCCTTTTCAAAGCCTTCTTTTCCCTGCGGGTCAGCTTTCTGTTTGGTCGGCGTACCCCTCTCTGTCTTTCCAATGCTTCATAGCCTGTTACCATTGGCTCGCTGTGCAGTCTGCCGCTTACCGGCTTACTGCTGACCGCCGGATCTGGAATATCTTCTCCACCATCCTCTTCATCCAGCCAGTAATCATTTGGATAACATTCTTCTTCCAATCTCTGCGGTGGCTGTCTATCGTTTTTTCTTTTTAACACTCTTCTGTCCTCCCTTCTTTTTTCTGACCATGATAAATTTCTTCTCATACAGATTTTCCATCTGATACTTCCGTACCGGAGGACGGATAAATTTCACGGTGATCATATTTTTCAAAACCTTTTCTAACGGAAGTCCATCCTTTTCATACATGGCAAATAAAAATGCCGGAAGCATCAAAAGGCACATCCCGGTGGCTGCGTTACTGGAACCGATGATCCCTCTGGTAAGGAAATAAAACGGAACTCCTACTGCCGCCGCAATCCCAAAACAGATCAGCTGCCGTTTGGTCAGGTTGAAGATGATCTTATTTTTAACCTTGGTTAAGTCTTTAGGCACTGATACAAATGCCATTGCCAGTTCCTCCTTTCTAGTGAGCGTTGAAGATACTACGGGCAAAGTTTCCTGTTTTCATCAAACTGAAACAAAGGATCACCGTGTATGCCATCACGCCGAACAATGCAGAATGAATGTTATCTGACATCTGGATATTCGCTACTAAGACTGCGTAAATTCCCACGCAGACCATCATAAAGAATCCCTGAAATGCCAGTGCAAACAATCCACGAAGATAGTTGTTTCCAATCTGCCCCCATTCCCGGTTAGACATAGTTGCAAATGGAATAGCTCCAACGGACGAATAGAGATAGATTTCAATCATACGCCCATACAAAATCACTGTAATAAAGACTGAGATAACCTTCATACACAGGCTCACAAGCATCGTTTCCAGTGCCAGTATGACAAGTTCACCGATTTCCATAGATTCCATTGCCGTTTCCATCGTGGTAATCATCGTATCTATATTGATCGCTGTATCGGAACTGATGACACCAGCGGCCCGGCTCACTACTGACTGCCCGACATCAAATACCGCCATGGTAATCGTGAATGTATGGCTGACGATCCAGACTGCCACCCACATCTTGAAAAAATATTTAAAGAACATCCATGTATCAATGTCATGCATATTGTTCTTTTCTGTTAACATGGAAATCAGCTCATAACAAAGCACAAAGGTAATAATCATACCAGCAATCGGCACAATGACCGAATCGGAAAGATTTTGTATCATGCTGTAAATGTTCCCATTCCAGCCCTGCGGTGTCTGCCCAACCTGAGCAGCAATCTGACCGGTCTTTTCATTGACATCGGTATACATTGTTGTCAGGTTGGAACTTACCATGCCTGTCAGAAGATTCCTCATCCATTCTTCAATCGCTTCAAATATCCGATCCATGAGTCATCTCCCTCCTAAGTTTCTCAGCTAAACAAACCGGAAAGTAACGGTACAAGCTGGGTGCCAATCAAAACAACACCACCTCCCGCCATCAGCTGCTTAATCCCCTGGGATTTTGCACCTGGGTTGTCATTACCATATCCTTCCAGCAGGTTGATGACACCCCATACTGCAAGACCAGCTCCGATTGCTACTACAAGAGTCTGTAAAATATTAATTGCCTGATTAAAAAACGCCATAGTCGTTGTCTCCTTTCAAATCTTTGCTTTTTATCAGTTTCTATCTATGTTTTAAAAAGTCTCTTCCGGCTCTGCCCTTATGGGCGGCCTTTCATGATTTCTCAAATCCATCACCTCCCCGTAAGGGCAAAGAAAAAAGAGCTATGTGTTTAAATCTTTCACATGCTCTGCTTCCTTGTTTTCTATATTTAATTCTTCTGCCAGACTTTCCTCTGAAAAGGCATACAGGTCAAATTCCTGTGCCCTTGTCAGCTTCACTTCCATCCGATGCCGCATATACGCTTCCACATCAAATTCATTTTTCTTATCATAGTCCGACAATTCCTTGTATCGTTTATGCTTGGTAATATCGAACTTGTCACTGAAAAACGGTCTGACACCTCTCAGCTGAAGGATACATTTACTGCCATCCATGACCGCAAGCTCGTCCCGGCTCATCAATTCCTTTCCTGTTTTCTGATAATTCATCCCATAAGAACGGCTCTGCCCACGGGTATCAGAAGTGTTGTATAAATCAATCGTTTCCTTTCCCAGTGTCTCGGAAATCTCCTTTAATGTGGAACTTTCCTTGCCTCCAAGGAACAACATCGTATCGCAGTTACCTAAAATAGTTTCAGCAGCATCTTTATAGATGGTCTTAAGCTGTGACTGCGACTGGAGGATAATGGATGCTGAAATCTCACGGCTACGAATAGTTGCGATCAGCTTGTCAAATTTCGGAATCTGTCCGATATTTGCAAATTCATCAGCTAATATTCTGACATGATATGGTAATCGTCCATGGTGTACATCGTCTGCCCTGTCACATAACAGGTTAAATAACTGGCTGTACATCATTGCCACAACAAAGTTAAACGTATCATCGGTATCTGAAATAATGATAAACAATGCTGTCCTCTGATCCCCTACCATATCCAGTTCCATTTCATCATAGCTCATGATCTCACGAAGCTCCGCAATATCAAATGGTGCCAGTCTGGCTCCACAGCTAATCAGAATCGACTTCGCTGTTTTGCCGGCGGCTAATTTATATTTTTTATACTGACGTACTGCAAAGTGTTCCGGTTCTTCTTTCTCCAGTTCCTCAAACAGCATATCTACTGCATTTTTAAATGTCTCATCATCTTCCCTTGTTTCCGATGCATTGATAAATTCAAGCAGTGTCGCAAAGTTCTGTTCCTCCTCCGGTGCTTCATACCAGATATAGCCAATCAATGCACAATACAGAAGCCTTTCTGCCTTCGTCCAGAAATCCTCACTGGACTTCTCCCCTTCCCCTTTGGTGTTTACCATGATAGTATTCACCAGTTTCAGAATATCTTTTTCAGAATGGATATAGTGGAACGGGTTATAGTGCATACTCTTGGAAAAATTGATCGTATTCAATACTTTCACTTTATATCCATGCCGTACTAGCATCTTTCCGCACTCAATGATGATCGTTCCCTTGGGGTCCGTGACCACATAGCTGATATATTTTCCCATCTGCATCAGATTTGGTTTTACATAAAACCGGGTCTTTCCGGAACCAGATCCGCCGATTACAATCACGTTCTTGTTCCTTGCAAATTTCGGATTCTTGGGTCTGCCGTTCATAGTCAACCGTTCAGTCATGGTAAGAAGAATATTGTTCTCAAATATTGGGTCGATAAAGGGTGCAATGTCTTTTGCTGTCCCCCATCTAGCCGAACCATACTCCACACCCTGCCGAAACTTTTTGGCATTTTTCCCTTTCAGATAAACCATGAGCTTCACTCCCACAGCTCCGGTCAACCCAACCAGCAATTCATTTTTATGCATACTTGGAAGAATCCTGCTAAATGCCAGCTGAAAATTCAGGACTAACACTATCAGTCTTTCTATCATGGAATTACCTGCACAGTATTGATACAACCATGCCAGCTTATTCCCCACATAAAAAATCATGATATACGGAAGATTCAGCAGAATGAGCCGAAGCAGCTTATGTACATCCACCGGCGGTAATCTCTCCAGGTATCCTTTTCCTACACCAAGCAACTTCTGTAATCTGCTCATAATGACGGCTCTTTCTCCTTTCCTTTTGTTTTCTCCAGTTCTCTGTGCTTTTTAAGCGACTTGGAAATCGCCTGCTGAAGCTTTTTCCTTACAGATGGCTTTTTATCCTTGTTCAGAGATTGTCCTGTATATTCTTTAAAAGCCGCAGTCATTACATCTGCATCTCTGGCTTTAAAGAACACATAATATCTTGGCGGATCAGCGTTCACATCTTTTTTCAGGCTGAAATCAATGCTGTACTTTTTTGCTACACGCTCAAACGATTTGATGTTTCCATCCGTAATCTCAATATTGGAAAGCTGTACATTCTGCTTCATCAGCTTATCCATACTCTGCTTTCCCTTATAGGTTTTATCCTCTTTATCCTGCTTAGGCTGTTTCTGCCCCTTCAGCTTTTGTTTCTCCTGTTCCATCTTAACAAGAGCTTTTTTCATTGCTGCCTTTAACAGATTTGCAGTGACCTTCCCACATCGGATACAAAGCGATACGGTTTTTTCGTTTACTTCATCCTGCACTTATCTCACTCCTCCTTTCTTTATTCTTCACTGTCACCATACATATCGTGCTGCACCAGTGCGGAATAATAATTGCTGATCGTAAGTGGTGCATTATATAAAACTGTCAGTAAATACTGCCGGATATTGATCACCTTACTGGTATTCTCCTTCAAGCATTTCAGGACAAACCGGATGTGTTCAGAATTCAGTTTCAAAAACTGACTTTTAACCACATCCTTTGGCTTTCTGTCCCCACCTATCCGTATCATTTCCTGTTCGGAACAGACAGTATCCACAATCAGCTCCACAATCTCGTTCAGCATATCCCGGTTATACACATCAACCAGATATTCGTACCCAATGTTGTTCAAGATCATCTGGTGGTATACTTCTCTTTCCATTCGTTTCCTGTGCATTTCTTCACTTTCTTCGGAATAGAAAGAAAGATACTCAGTATCACTCCTATCAGTGTCACTTATTTCAGTCTTATTATCCTCAGTATCATTACCCGGCATTTCTGACATATCTGTACCTGTCATTTTGGCATTTCCAGAAATGTCATTTTGACGTGTCTGGATATTCCTTTTATACATATCCCGTTGCGTACATTTGCGTACATAAATCCTATCCGGTCTGCCTAACCCCTGCCGTATCCTCGTAATCAATCCAATTCCTTTCCGACTGTCAAGCTCTGCTAACAGATTCCCTACCTTTTTCAAGCCACATCCCATCATGCCGGAGATCTGCTCCTGGGAAAAATAAATATATACCTTTCCCTCTTCATCCAGCCACCGATTCTTTATAGATAGCTGCATACGGTCAAGCAAAAGTCCATAAAGCAATTTCGCTTCACAGGAAAGGCTCTTAAACTGCGTATTGGTAAAAAGGACTTTAGGCACACGGTAAAAAGAATAGGATTCCGCTTCTTCACCGTAATGATACGGAAATTCATATGTATTATCCTGTGTTCCGATGCTCCTTCACTTCTTTCATAGCCTTCACAATGCAGTAACCCAGACAGGGAGTATGTTTTCCATAGGGACAGCCTTCACATGGCTCCCAGTGAGTTACCTTCCTGCGAAGTGGCGGAGAAGAAATACGATAAAAACATTCTTTCCTTTTGCATTTCTTTCTCCTGGCACTAAAGAAGTAACAATACGCACAGTCCGAAGGCTTATCACTTGCATACCCTACTTCTGTCATCTTCCTGCTCCTTTCCTTCTCTCAGCTTGTTATACTGTTCATCGGATTCCTTTCCAACTCTTATGCAGCAGTATAAAACAAACCCATATACCAGGAATACGATAATCCCTGCAACGATCAATACTGTTTTCATCCCATTTCTTCTCCCTTCACTTTTTTATCAGTATTAGCAAAAAGGGCATCTATGAAACACTTGTCCATAAATGCCCTATTCCTCTTTAAGAAATCTTAGGATCTCTTATTTTTTCTTCTTTTTGCGGAGAATCACAGTACCTCCGACTCCTGCCATTCCAACTCCTGCAAGCAGAATCCAGAAAAGGATCGGTGTGTTATCTCCTGTCTTCGGTGAAGTAGATGTCTTTGTTGTCTCAGTATCTTTTGTTTCTGGTGTTGATGTTGTTTCTGGTGTTTCCGCCGGAGTCTCTGTTGGTGTTTCCGTCGGCTTCACTTCGTCCTTCATCACTACTTTCTGGATCTCTCCTGTATCTTTTACTGTAAACTTCACATCTTCTGCTACCAGGTATCCATCCGGTGCAGTCTCTTCCCGAAGTGTATATTCTCCAATCGGAAGCATTTCAATATAGTGTGGTTTTTCCTCGGATGTCCAGCTCTCCACTGTCTTTCCATCTTTATCAAGGATTGTCAGCTTCGCTCCCGGCAGTTCCTTACCAGAAATATCGGTCTTGGAAATCTGCACTTTTGTCACATCATCCTTCATTTCTACCTTCTGTACCTCACCGGTATCTTCAACCGTAAAGGTAATGCTCTCTGCTGTAACATAGCCATCCGCTGGAAGTGTCTCTGTCATGGTATACTTTTTACCAACTGTCAGTTCTTTAATGATATGCGGCTCTTTTCCGGAAGTCCATTCATCCACGGTATTTCCACTTTCATCAGTCACTTTCAGTTTTGCTCCCTCAATCTCTTTTCCATCCGTCAGAGATGTCTTGGTAAATTCTACGGTTGTTGCCTCATCTTCAAAAGTAAACTCATAGGAAAGAGTCTCTTTTTCAGCTCCACCATACTCAAAAGTAAACTCCTGTACCTGATCTGTAGTCGCAAATCCCGGTGCTGGTGAAGTTTCCTTCACATAGTAGGTATGACCAAGAGGAAGATCCGCAGTAAAAGTCAGTTTTCCATCTTTATCTGTAGCCTGTTCTTCAATCACCGTATCCGCTTTCAGGATCACATCACCTTTTGCATTGACAATATCATCCTTATTGCACAGAGTAAATACCGCTCCTTCCAGTACACGGTCAGAATCTTTCGCTTTTTTCAGCACTTTCACTTCTGCCTTCTGACGTTTGTTCTGCCAGTCCGCAGAGTAAGTAACTTCCGCAGTATTCTGGTCACGGTAAGTCAGATCAACCTCACGGGTTTCCCCATCAAGGACATAACCGTTTGCTGTCTCCTTCTCTTTGACATAATATTTGCCAAGAGGAAGATCGGTCAGTTTTGCCACACCAGTCTCATCCGTTGTAATGGTTGCTACCAGTGCATCCTTTTTGTAATAATCCTCACTCTCACCATCCGCTGCTTTAATATCCTCTAAGGCATAAACTTCAAAAGTAACCTCTTTCAAGGAACCAGAGAGATATTCAAACAGATGCTTGAGCCAGCCACCAACGGAATCCAATGCAGATACTTTGTCCAGGAACTCACCTTTTTTATTGATGATCAGTGTTCCAGTCGGTACGGCATCCTTCATTTCTACTTTCTGAATTTCTGCAGTATCCTCCACAGTAAATGTGATCTCTTCTGCCATCAGATAACCATAAGGAGCCATTTCTTCACGAAGTGTATAAGTCTCCCCAGCAGTCAGTCGTTCAATCAGATGTTCTTCCCCTTTTACAGATTTCCATGTATCTACCACATTTCCATCTTTATCAAGCACTGTAAGAGTGGCACCAGAAAGCTCTACTCCTGTAGTAATATCTGACTTCTTGAATGTTACTTTTGTTGGCTGGTTCTTAAATACAGATTCCAGTTTTACCACTTTCACATCCTGTCCCTGATATTTCGCAGTTACTTCCAGTGTCTCAAATGAAGATACATAACCGGCAGGAGCTGCAAGCTCTTTGATATAATAGCTTCCGAATGGAAGATCAGATTCAAACACTGCCTTTCCATCTTCATCGCTGACTGCTTTTCCAAGCAGAGTGTCTGCTTTCACAATCACTTCTCCATGAGCGTGAATATCTTCCTTTGCATAAAGTCCAAATTCTGCACCTGCTACAACCGTCTCATTCTCTGCATCCTGTTTTACTACGGATACCTCTACTTTCTGACGGTCATTCTCAAAAGCAGCTGTCTGCTCGATCACTGGTGTTTTCTGGTCTTTGTAAGAGAAAGTAACAGTCTGTGCCTCTTCGTTTAGCACAAAACCCTCTGGTGCTGTCTTTTCGACAACCTTATACGTTCCAAGAGGAAGATCAGCAATCTGAGCCTTTCCGTCTTTATCGGTCGTAACCGTTCCTACTAATGCTCCAGAAGCATATTCCAGAATACGGTTGCCCTGGTCATCTTTCTGGAAATCCGCTGTGTAAATATCCTCAGCTGCATATACTTCAAAAACTGCACCTTCCAGATTTTCTTTCTGGTAAGTGAAATCGTCCTTAAATCCATTCAGAACTTCACCCTGTTTTACGATGTTCAGTTCCCCTTTGACCGGATGGTTTTCATATACGATCTCAATGATGACATCGCCAGAAGTTCCGTCCATCTGATATGCTGTGTTGGAATCTACATTCACCTCATAGTAATTCTCATTCAGAATATATCCATAAGGTGCGTTTACTTCCTCAATGCGGTAATGCCCGATTTTAAGATTCTGCGGAAGGATCAAATATCCCTGCTCATCTGTAAAATAGGATTTATGTTTTACCGTAGTCGGATAAGTCGTTACCTGCTCCACATATTTTTCAGTGTCCATGTTGAAGATTTTGAACTCTGTATTTTTCTGAAGCACTGCTTTCTTTGTCTCGTCATCCTGTTTGATAATTTTCAGCTTCGCTTCAAACTCTTTATCCAGCATCACTCTCCACACCTGCGGAGTGCCTGGATGGTTCTCTGTAATCTGCACAATAAAATCATCTACCGGAGTATAGTTATGCGGAGTTGTTGTCTCACGGACAATATACGTTCCATAAGGGATCGCAATACTGCAGGCATAACCTTTCTTGTCTGTAAAGATTTCTGTTGCACCGTTTTCTCCGATCACTACTGGTTTGGCGGAATCAAAATCATAGCTGCCATCTTCATTTACTTTCAGAGAAGATACCAGATAAGCAGTAAATCCTGCCCCTTTCAGTAAGTCTGCATCGGTCTTTCCATTGTTCGCTGCTTTAATGATCTGGAATGGCTGTTTCATCACCTGCTCCAGAGACAGACAATCACGTTTTACTTCTGCTACAAGGTCCCCCTCGTAATTGCAGACCAGATCATGTTCTTCCTCATCTGCCAGATAACCGGTTGGAGGAGTGATCTCCTTTACATAGTAATTGCCAAGATATAATCCATCCACAGAAGCCTGCCCATTCTTATCTGTCGTAAGAGTGGCAACCTGTTCTCCTGCTTTATAGACCACACCAGTCGCACCGTCCGGATGCACAATATCCTCACGGGCATAAAGTCCGTACACTGCTTTTTCCAAAGTGGCATCGCCCTGTGGAACTGCTTTTTTGGTTTCTTTATCCTGCTTCTGCAAAGAAATCTTAGCTATCACACGCTCATTTTTGAATGTATGCTTAAATGTCTGTTTTGCCTCTTTATCATTTGTATATGAGAGAGCAAACGTATAAACATCTTCTGTATTTCTCACATAACCTTCCGGAGCCTGCACTTCCTTCACATCATAAGAAAATCCAAGTGGCAGATCTGCTGTAAACTTTGCTGTACCGTCTGCTCCTGTTGTCACTTTCTGGATCAGCGTACCTTTCTTCACAACAACTGTACCATCTGCATTGGTAATATCACTTGCAGCATAAAGTCCAAAGATTCCTCCATCCAGAGGATTTTCTGTATCTTCATCCTGTTTGGTAACAATCACTTCTGCTTTCTGTCTGTCGTTCGTAAAGGTTGTCTCGGAGAAAACAACATCCACATTTTGTCCAGCATAAGAAAGAGTCACTTTCTTCTCCTCTCCAGCATTATAAAATCCTGTCGGAGCCTGCTTTTCCTTTACAACATATGTACCAAGATGCAGATTTTTAAGAACGATGGCTCCATTCGTATCTGTTGTCAGATTTTCTTTTACCAGATCACCCTTGCTGTAAACTTTTGTGCCATAGGCAGTTTTAATATCTGCTCCGGCATACACATCGTAAACCGCACCTTTCTGTCTACGTTTCTCATACTTAAATGTTGTACCGTTCTCTGTCACGTCAGCACCAACAAGTACCTCACCTTCTTTATAAACGGTAAGCTGTCCCAGCTGTTCTTCATCTGGAACTGTAACAGTTGTGGTCTTGCTGACTTCTAGTTTCACATTATAAGCGGTTGCATTGACACGGTATCCGCTTGGAGCTGTAATCTCTTTGAGATATACGGTATCCTGTGTCTTAACAATCTGTATAGACGCTTCACCATTTGCATCTGTTGCCGGTAACTTTGTGAGCAGCTTCGTACAGTTTGCATCGCTGTATAAGCCAAACACTGCCCCAGCAAGCTTCGCATTCGCCTTGGCATCTTTCTTAATCACCTTAACGCTTGCGTACTGTACCCAGGTTACTTTAAAGTCCACATATTTCTCATCATCCACACCTTCACCAAATACCAGTGCTAAATCCTGTGAACCTGACCCTGTGCTGATCTTATACGCAGAATAGTCTTTGGTTACGCTTCCTTTCATCGTAGCTGACCAGCTTCCTGCAACATCCTGCACCTGTGTCAATGGTGCTGATAAATAAAACTTCGTTCCACCAATGATCTCTACGGCTTCCCCGGCTTTACTTGTCTTTCCGGTTGTTACATTATGAAGCTTCACGCCACTTGGAAGTTTCATCGTGATACTCTGTAGTTTGTCTGCCTTAAATGTAATCTCCTTTGTTCTCTGGCTGCTGCCATCTACATAAGCGGTTACATTTGCATCTGAAAAACTCATATCGACATCTGGGATCTCCGGCTGTGAAATACAGTAGTTATACAGTTTCATAGCAAGTGTTTTTGCTTTGCTGCTTGCTCCGGAAAAAGCGGAATCTCCACCATTTGCATATGATGCAGCAAGATGAACCAGAATAAATCTGGCACCTGCACTTAAATTGCCATAACCGTTCTCTTCTGTAAAGAATCCTTCATCACCTGCCGCCTTCGTTCCATAATAGCAAACCTTAGCCAGTTTCTTACCGTCACTCAGCTTTGTAATATCGTATGTTCCGGTTCCAGGACTGGATTTCTCCGGCTGGATACAATAAGCGGTTGCAGAAACATTTCCAAACTTCACGGTGTACTGATACGTCAGATAGCTTCCATACCCATAATCCGAATACTGATAGCAGGCTCCTCTGGTCACAGTTACCTTCTTTGTGCTTCGGCTAGATGCTTCCCTTGCCATGAAAGTAACCGCTTCCCCTTCTTCCATTGAATAAAGATCAATACCACTATCCTCTGCCTGATCCATTACTTCAGAAACAGTTAATCCAGACTCTTCATCTGTTGTGACTTCCTCCTCTTCTGGCAAATCGGTTACTATTTCCATCTGCCCTTCTGCATCAGCATCTTCTTCCGCATTACCAGAATCTTCTGTCTCGCCAGCATTTCCTTCACCGACAGTATTTTCAGAAGTATTTGGTTCTGTCAGCTGTTCCGTTTCCGGCTCTTTTACGGTTACATTTCGACTGATACGATAAGAAGGATTTCCACTGACCGGCTCTACCTTATAAACCGCTTTATAGGTATCTGCCTGGTATGTGTCAAAATCATCTCCTGCCTCATTCTTCGCTTCATACAGCTCTACTTTCACTTTGGCATCATTGATTCCTTCAATACCGGAAAAATCCACCTTAATGTCAAAATCAGAGCCATAATCAATGCTGTAATCATTGGCAGTTAAAATCTCATCCTCCGCCAGCTTATCTTTCACTGCTTCCAGTTCTGGATACTGTGCTTCAAAAGAAGAAGCTGCCTTTTCCGGTTCTGCTGCATAAGCAGTCATTGGCTGTGCCACAGCACTTGCAATCGTAATAACAGATAATACTCCAGACATTACTCTTTTCAATGTTCCTTTCATTCTCAATACCTCACTTTGCTTTATTTTTTCTGTTACCGGTTTACAGGCTTTCACCTGTCTGATACAATCAAATCATAGGCATCACCCCGTTTTAAATTATTTGTGCCAAAATCATTACTGATGACAGCACAGTCATACGCCGGAACCTGCAAAAACAAAAGCTCCGACGCATGGTCTACTGTCATCACCCGGCGAACCGGGCATAACAAAAATAAGGATTGAGCATTTCCAATCAGAAGAGAACTTCCACTGGCCGCAAAATGCGTAGCTGAGCTTTCATCCTCTTCTGACCTTTTATTCAGTTATCAAGGTACGGTGGATTAGGATTAAATCATTTAGAAGTGTTATCTTGAATGACTTTGCCCTCTTTCCACTAATCACAGGAGGCAGAGGGCAAAATGTCACATAGATTTGAAATTTTTTAAAAAACTATATTTTTTCTCTGGAGAGACTATTTCAGTTCTCCATATTCATTGAATTTTTCTTCGATTATATTGAGAGCATTCTGCAGCATATTTGTCACCGCAGTACGTCCAGTTCCATTTTCCTTTGCAATCTGTTTATGTGTTTTCTGATTCCAGTAAAATTCCTGAACTACTTTTTTCTGCTTATCACTAAGTACACTCATCATCTCTTCTGCAATCTGCTGACGGTTCACACGTTCTTCTACATCCATCAATTCATCTTCCATTCCTTCAAAATCCTCAGAAATGCCATTAAATGAAATGCAGCGTCCCCGATCACGGGTGGCCAGATTATGTGCCAGCCGGTCCTCGCCAATCAGCATCAGACGCAGATACCATTCTTCCTTTTCAAAAAAACTTTCTTCTAATTCACAGAAATATTTCTTCTCACGAAGTCCTGTCTCTGGATTCCAGGTATTATACTTCTCATCTTCCTTTCTCTTTTTTTCTGTCACAGAAGAATAACCATAACCAAGTTCCATATTTACCGGGAATACCGTTGCTCTGTTTCCGATACCATAAACCGCATATCCGGACTGATACACGATAATATGTACCTCATTCACACCTGCTCCTGTTGTTTTATGAGCAACTACCGGTGATTCCCCTGTACGAAGCTGCTTCGGTGTAGGAAGTTTCTCTCCTCTCTTTGGTGTGTCGATTAGTTCTTTCAGTGTTCTTAATGTCAGCATAATTGCCACCTTTCCCGCAGGAACCGGTGACAAAAAGAAAGGCAGCTAAGCTAAATAGACCCCGATTCCGCTAATTTTTTTTATTAGCGGAACCGAAGCTCCAGCCTGCTGCCTTCTGTATGGAAAAATCTGCTGCACAATCACAGTGCTAAGATTCAACCAGCATTATTTACTTCTATTTACTACTGATACGGTATCCGTCTTGTTCTCTTTTTCTTTCTGACGAATTTCCTTTAATACATCTGAATAATCACCAAAGGCATCGTAGGGACACCTGCGGCGAAACTCTAATTCTTCCTGAGTCATGTTCTGTCCTCCTTATTTCAGCACCTCGCTGTTGATGCTTTGATTATAGAATAATCATTTTCGTTTTTCCCCGGCAGATGTGTGGAAATCCTTATACTTCTCCCCACATCTGTGGAAATAAAATTTTGTACAAAAAAAGCACCTACTCATATTTTTATAAGTAAGTGCTAGGCTTAAATTTTTAAAGACCTGCCAGATTATCAAGCATGGATTCTACCATTGATAATGCAAACTTCTTTTTATTCTTATCTAATCTTTGTATCTGGAAGAACAAAGACACTATTTTACTATCGGGTTCTGGTGCTTCTAAATCTTTAAGTAATTCATATGGACTTGCTTTTAAAACATTTACAGTTTTTACAAAGGTATGTACATCCATCGTATTCTCTGCATTTTCATACCGGGATACTGCATTAGAGCTTTTTCCAATCTTTAGTCCAAGCTCTTCCTGCGAAAAACCACTTTCTCTACGTTTCTCACTTAGAGAATTGCCAAACGCAATTCTTTCATCCATGTTTTTTTCTTTCGTAGACATGCAGTACCCCCTTTCTTTTATATTTTGGGAAATAAAAAAGCCTGAAATAAACAGTAATCTCCTTACATACTAAAAATGTGCATAGTAAGACCCTAGTTCCAACTATGTAAGATCATCCTCAAGTATGTATATTTTACTGTTTATTCCAGGCTAAATATTTGTAGTCTTATAGAAATAAACTTTTCCTTATGTAAATTATTTATTTTTCTTAACATACTGAGTTTATCACAAGAAATTATTTCTGTCCACTTTAATTATCCATTTTCTGGTATAAAAACGCAAAAACCCGACAAAACACTATGCTTAATCGCTATGTTGATAATATATAGGTATACTATCCCCATAAACTTCTTGCATATGTTTTGCCGGGTTCCTGATGTTTCTGTGCCATCTCCAACACGTTCAGCAAACTCTTGAATATCCGTGCTGTATGTGAAGATTCCTGCCGTCTAATATTACAGATTCACAGATATTCTCATTCCTGCATATTAAATTGTATCACTATACTTTACTTCTTCTCATTCTTCCGTATCCCGGAGAACTCCTACCAGATGTGACATATACATCTCTAAGCGATCAACTTCTTCCTTCGACCGCTTCTTATTCATATCAATACCAACAACTACACCCAAATCTGCAAATGCTGTCAGCTCTCTATGACATCTCTGGCAACGCACCTCTGAATAGGTAAAAAGGCTTTTCTGGTTCACTTTGCCGCATACCGGGCATGTAACAAATAATGGTTCTTTGCTCATCAATAATCCTCCAAGTAATATCTACACAAACTATCACTCAAACGGATAAGGGAAATGAAAACCGTTGATGAGTTAATAGCAGGCGATTCCGTAGCACCGAAGCCATGCCACCTGCTATATAATCTTCCCCTGGGATTGGCTCTGACAATCTCATCGCAACCTACACCTGCTACTGTCCATATCATCTACTCCAATGACTTGATCACATGAACAGCAACACCCTGAACAGTACAATTCTGTGTATAAATATCCGGGTACTTTGGATTCTCCGGATGCAACCGTACACACCTTCTTTCTGTATCAAGGAAAAACCGCTTTAATGTGGATTCATTATCTACAAGTGCTACAACAATGTCTCCATCTGAAGCTGTACTCTGCTTCCGAATCACAATCATATCTCCACTGTTGATACCTGCTCCAATCATAGAATCTCCACTGGCCCGCAAGATAAAGAACTCACCCTCTCCAAACAACGAAACAGGAAGAGAAACATATTCCTCAATGTACTCTTCCTCCAGCTGCGGCATACCACAGGATACCGACCCAAGTACTGCCGCTGGCTTCGTAAGTAGAGATATTTTATTCGTTCTCTCAGTAACAATCTCCCCATTGCGGTAGCTTAACATTCCTCTGTCATTCATAGCAACAAGGTACTTGTATACTGTACTCTTGACTATACCGAGCGCATCTGCGATTTCGCTGGTATAAGGTGAACGATGATTCAGCAACTGAAACTGTTCTGCATAATCCATAATCTGCTTCATCAATTCTTCGCTTTTATGCCGCATCTTTTCACCTTACCTTTCTATCGGAAACGTTGCGTTTCTGATAGAGGTAATTATACCGAACAAATTTTCGTAAGTCAATACGTTTTTTAATTTTCCCGAACATATTTTTGTTCATTCATCCTCAAATTCCATTTCGTTCATCTCTGGAAAATCCAGCAACTCAGAAACGGTCATATTAAATCCCATAGCAATTTTACGCAAAGTCTTCAGCTTTGGATTCTTTGTTTCTCCTCTCATCATACTATTAAGCGTTGATTGCGTAATCCCTGACAATGTAGCAAGTTTATTTGTCGTTATCCCTCTCTCAACACACAGATCAGTCAATCTCTTTATTATGGCATCTGAATACGTCATGCAAATTCTCCTTAAATCACAATATATATTCAGTATAAATGATTTCTCCTTCGTTTATTAACGGTGTGCCGTTGACATTTCCGCAAACTGATGATAAATTAACGTTATACCGTTATTTACTTGTACAACTTTAAGGAGGAATTTATCTAATGAGCAAAAAAGAACAGAAACTAAAAAAGAATCTCTATAAAACATTCACAGAATATTTCATTCATAATCCTAAAAACAGTCTGACATCATCAGAAAGTATTCTGGATCAGCTTGCCTCTTTTCGCATGGAAACAGGATTACCTGCCGCACTCAGACAAGATAAAAAATATCAAAAAACTCAGAAAAAATGTAATAAAGCCAATGAAAAAATACGGGATCTTAATCTAACTCCTCAACAATGGGACACTGTTGATGCCGCTATCACTGCTGAAAACATTTCATCTATAGAATATATACGGATTGCCTATAAGCAAGGAATCATTGATGCATTTTCTATCTTACGAGAAACTCTTTAATATATTCATGTTAATCTAATCACTCGTAAGCAATGAAGCAGGGATTTATCTCTGCTTTCCCATTTTCTTCTCTATTGCTTCCGGAACTCTGATCAAGCCAAATCGCCATAATATCGGATAAATATATGAAACTCCTCTAATATCTCCAAGTGCCTTCGGTTTCTTCACTTCTTCTGAAACCCTCTTACTATTTTCAAATGCCAGCACCACACTACTCCAGGCAAGGCTCTTACTTTTCTCTCTTCGGTCTATCAGCAACTCTCTGTTATACTCTCCGTTTTTACCAACCTTTAATTTATACCAGAATGGTAATCCTGTTGCCGTTTTAAATGGATAATCCTGAAATGCAATAACAGCCTGCCACAGATTTTCTTCTGATGGCATTTCCCGTAAAAGCCGAACCTGCTCTTGTCGAATCTTATATGTCCGGCATCGCTCCGCATTTAGACTTATCTCTGCTGCGTTATACAGTCCCTTAGTGTAGGGCAGATAGGAATGAACCGATGCTCTGGAAAGACCCGTGAGTTTCATAATCTCTGGAATCTTTTTTCCTGACTGGTGCAGATCATTGATTTCTGTACATATATCTGATGTGAATACATCTGCAGTAATAAGTAGCTTGCGGAGTTTAAGCAGACTAATATTTAACTCATCTGCCAGTGATCTTAAAGAATCTGCTTCTTCATAGGCATCCCTTAACTCTTGAAGAAAATTATTAAATTGAAGTTCTGGATTATATTCTGGTTTCTTTTTTAATCTTCCAGGCATACCGTTTCCTTTCATTTTCATGTTAATCTAATCACATGTGTTTAAAACAGAGGAATTACCATCCGCAGGCACTGGCCTATGTTAGCAGATTCCTCTGTTCTGATTTTTATGTAATATCTACATCCTATAATTATTTATCAAATTCGATATTTTGAAAAGTTATCAAGCTTTTCTTACAGATCTGCAAACAAATCTTCTTTGTACATACCATCTTCTAACATTTTTCTAAAGCTATTTTTTACAGCTTTAACATCCTCTTTATAAGTCATACCGTACCAAGTATCATTGCTTCGCAAAACTTTTACAGATATTCTATCTTGTTCAAGTAATTCACCAATAAATGTTGGTATCAGATATTCAGACTTTAATGGATTCTCTGAAACTTCCGTTTCAAAAAATTCTTTAAAACCAGCCTCTAGTACTTCTAAGAAATCTGGAGTTAACCCCCACATATTCATAGATACTAATGAGTCTATGTCGATAATGACACCGTCTGCTTCTGCTCCATTTTCTGTTTTAACAATATTTTTTGTTTCATCAACTTTTGTCAGATTATTAGAATCATCCATCTTACAAATGCCACGAGTTACTCCACCATTATCTGATAATGTATTCTTCAACACAAAACCTGCCATACAAGACTTTCCACCATTTACTAAGTACTCATGAACTGCTTTGAATCCTTCCTTACCATAGTAATCATCAGCATTAATTACAATAAATGGAGTATGTAATACATTCTTTGCTGCAAGAACCGCCTGACCAGTTCCCCAAGGCTTTGTTCTTCCTTCTGGTAATGATCCCGGAATGTCATTAATATCCTGAAAAGCATAATCTACAGTCACACCATGTTTTTCACATATTCCTGAGATTCGCTCACCAATGACTTCTTTAAACTCTTCCTCAATATCTCTACGGATAATAAATACTACATGGTTAAAACCTGCTTCAATCGCATCATGGATTGAATAATCCATAATAATATGATTATTATTATCAACTGGTTCTAACTGTTTAATTCCTCCACCAAATCGTGAACCGATACCGGCCGCCATGATCAATAATGTTGTTTTCATTTTTTACTTTTACCCCTTTTATAATTATTTGTTTATATAAACATCATATTTTTCAAATCATCTAAATCAATATACTGAAAAATATGTGGACTTCCACTTAATTGTTCTGCATAATAAATAATTGATTTCTTCACAATCTTTTTTAATTAGATTTAAATGGACAAACTTTTATACACTGATAGCAACGAATGCACTTGCTGTCCTCTATTTGCGGATATTCAAAGCCTTCATCATCCGCTACCATCAATATAGCTTCTTTCGGACAAACTGCATAACAGGCCGAACATCCACAACATTCTTCTTTTCTTTTATATAACACAGGTATTTCTTTTTCCACTTTTAACCACCAACTTTTGCTCTTATATTATAGTTTATTCAAAATCGAAGATAAACAAAACGCCATAATTATAGATATTATACCCCCCCCCGATTTCGAATAATTGGAGCAATTATATGTTTTATTTTTCTCTTTAGTTCAATCTTCTTTGCCTCACTAGTAGGTACGGCATATTTTGAAGCAAGTTCATTAAAATTTAAATTCGCCATATCTCCAAAAAAAGTATCTCTTTGACTAGGACGACTAGGCGAACTATATTCTGCAGGGTTGCCTCTCACCCCATCTTCATATGAAACCTCTTTCCATTTCATCTTGTCACGAATTAAATTAAATACCTGCTTTCCATGCTCGGATCGAATCAATACTAACGATGTTCCTTTTCCATCATTCATTTCTGTAGCAACTCTATGAATTCCCCAAAAGTCTGCAATAGTAATATCAGATTTTTTTACCTTCTTAGCAATACACTCATAGCAAGAAGGTCGGAGACAATAATCCCTAAGAAACATTAACATATAGGGATCAATATCCTTAGAAATAAACTTCTTTTTCAGTTTTTTCCCTTGTATTATCTCTTTCATGCCAAAGTTTGTCCAAGATTCATCTTTACACCGAAAATTAACATATTCTAATTTCCCTTTATTCTTTTTTTCCTGATAATATACATATTTTCTCCATAATTCCGGAGATGGAACTCCATGGCAAATTACGTCTACACATATAAGATTGTTATAATCTTTCTGAAGAAAATTCTTTAATCCATTAATTTGGCATCCAGTTCCAGTAAATAATACTGTTTTTCCATCTAATAAATCTTTTTTTACATTTTTATATGTATCACCTATCTTCGCTTGAAGATATTTTGATCCCCTGAGTTTCTTTAATCCTTCTTCATCTGTCACAGAAATAAAAACTGCCGAACAGCAATCATCTGCCATCGCAACACCATACACAACACCATTTACTGAAAAAATGTATGAAGACAACGCAGAAAATACTGCACCAGATGAACTATTCATACGCTTATTATCATCCCTTAGGTAACAGGCATATGCTTTTACTGGTTCCACTTTATTTTCTCTCCTTCCATTACAATTTTTAATATAATCCTGATAAGAAATTTTTTCCGTCCTTCCAATTCATTATAAAATGAGAATATACAATTACACTAATTGTACACAAAACAAATTCAAACGTATAATTTGTTTCCAAAGATATTCCAATTATTTTAAACAAAAATTGAAAAGCATAAACCAATGTAAAATGAGTAAAATATATAATCGCACTCATTTTTCGCATATAAAGGCTTGACTCTACCTTTAAATTAAGTTTCGTATTTAATGTCGTAATAAACACAATTCCAACAATTATCAATTTTAAAAGATGAGAAACTATCAAAAATTTTTTTCCAAAAATCCAATATACACACATATATATCAAATAAATTGCAATTACAATCATCCACTGATAACTCACTTTAAAACAACTATATTTTTCTTTAAATCTCGATTCATTAAGCAATATTCCAATAAAAAAATAAATTCCCCACCACACAAAATTATTCGTTGTTAAAAAAATACTATTATATGTTCCAACAACTAAATCAACCAATGGTAATTTAATAAATTTTAAAATATCTGGAATAAAAAAACACACTAGCAAACCAACAGCAATTCCTACAATTTTTTTAGATCTGTGTTTATCGCAATAATACAAGATTATGAGCATAATCAAGAGAGCTTGAACATACCATAATCCCCCCCCCCAGGGCTACTTACAATCCAATTATGTATACCTGATTTTAACGCCTCAATAACATTTTTGTGGTTTCTTACTATTTCATTTACCAAAACAATAAGAAAGTACCAACATCCCCATATTAAATACGGTTTTAAAAGTCTCTGTGCATAATTTTTTATAATCAATCTATAATCACTTTTTTGTAAATCTTTCCTATATATTTTACGTCCCAGAAAATATCCGCTACATACGAAAAAATATGGTACCGCAAAAGAAGTAATACAATATGTGAATGCGAAATAAGCTGATTCACCGTGATCCTTAAATGCCATTGTATGAATTGCGACTACACAAATTGCAAATATACATTTAAATAAATCAACAGCCGAAACTGTATTAGATTTCACTTTCAGTTCTGCCATAATAAACTCCTCTCCAGTTTAGCTTATCTACTAAACTTATTTCTGTTCACTCTTACATTATTTTTTAAGTTTTTTCAAAAGCATGACTGCCTGCTGAAATTCATCGCAATTATGATAAACCATATAATAAATAAAGTTTGGCAAGATACAGCATATAATCGCACGAACTACCAGATTTAATATTATCGGCAATACAATTTGTGAGCAAATATAATATGTAACAACGCAACTAATTGTAATAACCACCACATAGCCTACAATCTTTTTTAAATAAAGTGCCAGACAGTCTCTTTCAAACACATATGTAAACAAATTATGTAAAAGCCAAGGAATTCCAACAATCAAGACCGCAATGACGGTTGATAAAAGTATTCCATAAATACCTATAATTCTAACCAAAATAATATTAAGAATTAAATTGGTCAAAGCTGCTATCAATGGTCTATACCTATCCTCATGCCACATTCCTGAAGCATCCTTATATAGGTTAAGAAGACCGTTTAATTGCCGAATAAAAAAATAAATGGAAAAACAAATAACTGCATAAAAAGAAAGCATTAATTCCTTTCCAACCCATAACTCCATAAAAGGTTGGTATAAACACAATAAGCAAACTGTACAGATTCCGGCAATCCAACAAATAATAAACGAGAATTTTTTTAAATCCTTAAAATTTTTTTCCTTCGTTTCAACAACCAAACTATTTCCTATTCCAGCTGTACATGAATTAAAAATTATTGTTATAAAACCGGTAATAGCATTCAATATATAAAAATAGTTCTGATATACTGCTAAAACGGTTAATCCTAGAAATGAAGAAATAACAATCGTGTCTGCTGAATCATATATTACACTTCCGATTTTTGATGTAAACAAATCTTTAATACGTTGATTTATTCGCTTAATTTGTTTCTTATCAACATTCCCTTGTGGCTTATACTCTGGATACATTCTATCCGCTACAATTGCTGTTATAATGTTTGTTAATGCTTGAGTTATAAGCATCACCAAAACATATAAATAGTAATTTTTAAAAACAACTAATATTAATAATTGCAGACCATACTGAACAGTTATTGTAAACAAAGAAACCTTACTTACAATATCTGTTCTTTGGAAAGCCTGAAGAATACTATTTTTATACGCAAACAACCAGTATGACAAAACTGTTGCTCCTAAATTAAGTAAATATAATACGTAAATATTAATTCCATTAGGAACTTCCCCTGAAATTAGTCTAGGTATAAACGGTGTAAGAAATCCACCAACCAACGCAATAACAAGACCAATCACTCTATAATATGTTCTGTACAACTTCATTAACGCACATATCATGGTCTTGTTATCATCCGCTATGGGCTTATACATACTATAGATCATAGCACTACCAACACCTAATTCTGCAAGATTTAAAACTTGCAAAATTGATGTAAATAAGCTATTTAACCCCAAATATTGAACACCCATAAGGTAAATCATAGCCGTACGCATCAAAAAAGGGCCAATTACCTGGTATAATTTTAGCAATGTTCCAAATACAATATTTCTGGATGCATTTTTCGTTCTTTCAATTTTCATTCCGTCACCACCAACTTTATTTACCACTACTATCTGATATATTTTCCAGATACTTTATAGATTCTTTTCTTTTTTCATTTAAAATTGTGTGTCCAATTTGATAGTCTGCCTCAAATAAATCATTTTCCATTCCACTAGATGCATATTTTCGTTCTATAGAAAAAGTCTTCAACAGATTTTCAATTCTTGACATCATATCTGCTGTATTGTCTTGTCTATCAAACACAATAAATGGCTTTTCAAAAATAAAAGAAAATACACATGCATGGAATGAATCTGTTAAAATTAATTTTGCATGAGAAATCATGTAAATAAACTCAGACGGACCAAGTGCATATAAATCTTTTTCATTTTGTTTTGCAAGGTTGTAAATTTTCATTTCCCCTTTTATAGAAAAAGCCTTTTCTATATAGTCCTTCGCATTTTCTGGCATTTCCCCTAAAAAATATGTTAGTATATATGGACTATCTGTCTGAATATTAAGCATCTTTTTTTGAATACATTCCCACTGACACTTATCAAGCAACAGAGTTGGATCAAGAACAACTTGTGCTTCTCTATTACACAAATTTTTTATAATGGATGCTCCAGCATCTTCTCTAACTGAAATACGCTTAAATTCCAAAAGAGCTTTTGTATAATCACTTATTTGGTTTTCAGGAATCATTGATACCCCAAAACTTGCAGCATATGAAACCCTTTTATCTTTTTTGGCAAACCGCAAAAAGAACCCATCAAAAGTAGTTTTATTCACAGCCCAATATGGATTCCATACCTGATCGCTGCCTACTATAAAAAGATCATATTCCGAATCCAGATTTCTAAAATTATTTTTCTCGATCCAACGAGTATCCGTATGAATTTTTTCTGATCTGAATTGCAAAAAATTATCATTTCTTTTTTTCTGGTACTTTTCAACTTTAGCACATTGTATGCCTTTTTTACTAATGCGAACATCAATACCATATTTACAATATAATTTACGCCTAATTTTTCCATATAAGCAAAATGGTTCTTTAGAATAATATAAGGCAATAGTAGAAACCTCATGTCCCATATCAGAAAGCACCTGCGAGAGTGCATAATTTTGTAGCGTTCCTCCATAATTATCAAATTTAGTTGCATAAATTAATGTTACAATTCCAATCTTCATAATTCCTCTCATTCTATATTTAAGCTTATATAAATATTTTAAGCATGACCGCAAGTAATAAATACCACCTATTTTTAATAAATAATAATAGTAATTTCTGTTTAAAAGATAATGATTTATTAGGTAATTTATTCAGAATTTCTTTTATTTTTTTATTTTCTATATATCTGCAAATATTTTCATAGTTTTTTACAACTCCAAATTTATGACTGTCTTGAATCAAATATCCTATTATTTTATTGTAATATGTCAAATTTAAGACCTGCATTAACTCATCACTAATTTCAACCTGCAGATTTCTTAATGTATTTATTCTTGCCTCATAGGTTTTAATTTCATCACCAAGTGCTTCTAATCCTGCTTTCCGCATCGCACCTTCTTCATTAATTATATATGCCTGCAAAGGCAGATTACATATCTTCAAGCTAGAGGATTCTTGCAAATATTCCAATACAAACTTGGCATCTTCTCCAATTTTCATTTGAGAATCAAATCTTATTTTATTATTCTTTATAATTTCACTTTTGAAGAGCTTCCCCCAACAATTATTTAAACATTGATTTTCTATTGTCAATTTGATTAACGCCTCTGTATAGGAAAGTCCTAGTATATTCGGATAAATATAATTCTCCTTAATCTGTCCGTTAACAACATTCTTATGAGTAAATATAATTAAATCGTCATTAAATGCCATATTTTTTTTCAATATATCACCGGCATCTGAAAGTAAGTAGTCATCAGCATCAAGAAACAATATTTTATCTCCACTAGACAAATTCAAGGCAATATTTCTCGCATTGGAAACACCACCATTGGTAATATGTTTAATAATAAATTGGGGAATATTTTCTGTATATTTTTTCAATTTCAACCAAGTATTATCTGTGCTTCCATCATCAATAATGATACACTCATAGTCAATTTCATTAATTGTTTTAATAGACTCCACGCATCTACCAATATCGTTCTCTGCATTGTATACTGGAATTATAATACTTAATTTCATCATTTTCTCCTCAACATCAAAATATAACTTCTCAATTAATTCCAAAAGAAATAATATGGAACTGTTGCATTGTAACCTCGTAAAACAAACGCCTGATACCAAAAATAACCCACAACAGCCAAGATTACTATTCTATATATTTTTTTAGACTGTTTTGTAAAACAATTGTCTATATTTGCCAACAACAAAGCCATGTACGGGTAAAAATTATATCCAACTCTGGATACATATGTGTTAAATGTTGTTCCAAATTTAGAGAGTAAAATACAGCCAACACACATTATTAAAAATGTAGGCTCTACTTTTCTATTCTTCAAGCATTTAAATGTGAATACACCCAATATAATATAAATCAAATATTGTAAAACAGTATAAATATCTATTGCAGATGATGTTGAGTATCTTCCGTTTGCAAGATAACTTAAATAATTTTGTCGAATTATACCTCTTGCAACTAATAATTGTATTAATGAGGAACCAAAATATAATATTACAAATACTAAACTACAAAACAAAATTCCTTGCATGATTTTAACAACAGGTTGCTTATTTCTTCCAGCTCTGAGTAATAAATACATAGGTAGAATCAACACCGTTATCAAAGCTGATGAATGAAAAACAACAGCAATTATTGTAAACAAAATATACTGTTTAATTTTACCATCCGCCAAATATGTCCATGCCAAAAAAGCTATTGGAACTGCTATACACTGTCTCATTAAATTTAATGATATATTATACAAAAATAAGTTTATTAACAGCATTGCAAACCAAACAGGTGTATTAAATAATTTTTTACATCGTTTAAACGCTATATAAAAGAATACTTGTACCAAAATGGCATATACAAAAAAACCAATATGATAATCCTTAAAAAAGCGAGATAATATGTACGTCAAAAAATAGAATCCAAAATCGGAAAACATTGAATCCACTTTTGAAATAACATACGTAATAAAGCTGCTAGACGAAACGGCTTGGGTATAAAATGCTTTTCCATATACCAAAACGTCAGTTCCAACACTATCTGCACGACAAGCTGCTATTATAGATGGTATCAAAAGACCAATCACGATTAAAAATCTATTTAATTTTTTATCTTTTATCTTCTCCCCTGCATACAAAAAAACTGTCGAAGATAAAAATACTGATATATATATACTCAACTTCTTGGCTCCTTAAGATAAAAATCTTCCATATTTTTACTAGCACTAATAATATCGTATCCCGCTTGTTCTATTTTTTTAAAATAACTTTTTCTCAGATCCATTGTTAAAGGCTTATAACTACATATTTTATCTGCCCAAATCTCAACCGCATCTTCACTTATTGGTAAAAATTCAACTACATCGGTAACTGCCAACTCTGTTGTTACTCTATCTGAAACTATAGCTGTCAAACCATTGGCCTGCGTTTCAATTAAAACTACCGGAAGCCCTTCATATAAAGACGGAAGCAAAAAGCAATCGCAAGCATTCAAAATATCTGCTACATCATTTCTAACTCCAAGAAATCGAACTGAATTTTCTAATCCCATATCTTTTGCTAGATTTTTTATACTAGTCTCTTCCATTCCTCGACCAATAACCAATAATACTGTATCATTTCTTTTTTCTATAACCTTTTTATACGTTTTAAAAAGAAATGGATAATTTTTCTGACTAGATAAACGTCCGACAATCACTAATACCAGTTTATCTTCTAACGCCAGTTTCTTTCTAAGTTGATTTCTTTTCTCCTCATTAAACTTAAATAAATTTGTATCAACCGCATTTTTCATAATAAAAACTTCATTATTCTCAACGGCCTTTTTTCCCCACATATCAATTGCTGCATCTTGACCACATGCTAATTTATCTGTAACATAATGGCGTGCAATCATCATTCTAAAGAAACTAGCAAATTTTGATTTTTTACTTGTAACTTCATTTGCAATATGTGAATGCATACATCTTCTGGCTACATTATATTTTTTAGCGATACGCATAATCACATATCCCATTACTCCCATATGTGTATGAACAATATCATAGTTTCCCTGTTCTATAATATCTTCCATTTTTTTTATACACTCTTTGGGATTGGATTTATATGGCGGTAATTTATATATATTACATCCCATTTCTCTCAACGTTTTTTCATAAATTCCTTCATCATAATAACTATATATTATGAAATCAAAATGAATCTTATCATGTTCCATTTGCGAATAATACTCATATAAAAGTTTCGCAATTCCGCCTCCATCTAGCGATGGAAGTTCTTGTAAAACTCTTTTCATAATTCATATTTCCTCCATCAATCTTATCTCCACTAATTACGACCAATCATCAAAAGTTAACAAGCCACATCCACCTGTAACATAAACTGTGTCTCCATTAATCATTCGTCCAAGATCACTTACAAGAACAACTGATAGATTGGAAACTTCTTCTGGGGTTGTATATCGTCCAGAAGGTGACGCTGGACGACTGATACTTTGCTCATCATTTCCCATAAGCATTGACGTAGCTGTAGGCCCCGGTGCAATTGCATTTACTACAATCCCATCTGCACTCAAATGTTTAGCAAGTCCCAATGTCATTCCTCGTATACCCCATTTTGCAAGACCATATGAATTATTGGCAGGACGAATGGACGATGATGATGAAACATTCAAAATATTTCCCTGAATTTTATTTTCTTTCATATATTCAGCAAATAATTCACTTAAGAAATATGGGCCTTTTAAATCCGTATCAATAACCATATCAAAATCTGATTCTAATGTATTACCAAAAAAAGTTTTATTAATAACACCTGCATTGTTTACAAGAATATCTATTTTTAACCCCCCCAACAATGGATTTTGAAAAATATCTTTCATTTTGGTAACATCACAATTATCTAGTACAATCCCTATAACTTTTTGTTCCGCAAATTCTTTTTTTAGCTGATTAACTGCTTTTTCAATCTTACTCTCATTTCTTCCTGTTATTATAATATCCGCCTTATTTCTTAAAAAAGCCTCAGCAATAGCAAAACCAATTCCACTTGTGCCACCAGTAATAAGAGCACATCTGCCTTTTAACAATTCTCCATAAAGTATTGGATTATTAACAGGAATTTTCATAGAAAAAGTATTCTTTAATTTATATTTGATTTTACGAAGAATGTTCTTTATCATTTACTTATCCTCCAGTTACTTGCTAAACATACTTTTCAATTTTTTCGCTGCTTCTTGTCCAATAACACCCTTTATAACTTCTTTTCCTTTCTGCTTTACATCAACAGGTTTACTTAAAGCATAAAAATCATGAAGTACTTTTGCATCATTTGACATTTCTGTGAATACTTCCAATAATATTGGTTGATCACTGTTTTCATCCATAAATTCTTTTCTAGCTTTATCAAAGCTCAATTTATCATGTGCACATAAATATTTGAATCCATTTTCTTTAACCCATCCTTCTGCTTTAGTACAATGACGAGCAGTCGTATGCAAATCACTAGATTTGTTAATCCAAGTATAATTATAATAAAATTCCCCGCCTCCTTCATTGTTAATCAATAATATACGTACATTCTTATTAATGTGTTTAATACGCATTGCGTTCATATCATAAAAATATGCAAGATCTCCAATTATTAAATAACATAAATCTTTTCTCGCACATGCTTGTCCTAGAAAGCTAGACATACAACCATCAATACCAAATGTTCCAATATTAGCATATACTTTAACATCTGGTTTTAAACAACAATAATTAGTGATTCTAATTGCATTATTAATTGCCATATGAATCATAGAATTAGAGCCCACATTTTCAACAACTTCTTTTATTGCATACACATTAGAATACTCAAATTCAGGATACTTAATTGATTCTTTATATTCCTTTAGCATAAGATTATATTCATTATCATTTTGAATATCTCCTGCTTTTGTATTAAAATACTCAAAAAACCATTCTGGTGTACACTCAAAAATGGTTGTTAAATTTTTAAATAAATCTACTACTCTACCATCTTCCTGAATAAGCCAATGCTCACATTTTCCTGGAAATCGTCTAAGCATTTCTTTCAGTCCAGCAACAATATTTCCTCCAAATGAAACAACTATCTCTGGCATAATTTCTTCAAATTTTTTATTTGTGATATATTGTGTATCCGTACATAATACCGTATTAATATAATCCGGATCATTTATGTTAGACATATACTCTATTGATACCGCACAATTGAATTTTTTCGAAAATTCTTTTATCTCTGTTTTTAATTTTTCAGATACATTACTATTCTGTCCGCAAACAAGCAGAATTTTTTTACATCTCTTTAATTTTTCTACTCTATCATCCCATTTTTCCTGCTCATAAGCATACTGTAATCTTTCAAATTTCGTAACCTCTGGTAATTCTTTTACAGTAAATGAGACATTATAACTATTCATTGGAATATTAATATGTACTGGGCCTTTTCCATGATGATCTAACTCTAACAAGGCTTCATTCACTAATCTTTGACACCATATAAAGTCATCTTTAGTATCCACAATAGGTAAATTTACAGATTTTTTTACATGTCTATCAAACATTCCTACCTGATCAATCATCTGATCCTCTCGTTGTCCTAACATATGTGGATCTCGGTCGCTTGTTAAAATAACAAGAGGAACATCTTGATAAAAAGCTTCCGCAACAGGTGGCCAATAATTACAAGATGCTGTAGATGCTGTACAAGATATTACCACTGGCTCACCTGTTTCTTGAGCCAATCCTAATGCAAAATACCCAGCACTTCTTTCATCAACAACTGAATAACATTTAAAATATGGATCTTCTTCAACTGAATGAACAAATGGTACATTTCTACTACCAGCAGAAAGCACGCAATGTCGTATTCCATATTTTTTGAGTAATGCAATAATAATTTGATATGATTTTAATTCTGTATACATAATTTATCCCCCTATTTACAACTTTCTTTCAAAAAATCAAGTGTTCGTTTTCTTTCCCTTGAAAGAACTTCGTTTACATATTCATAATTAATTACATCATAACTAAATTCACTTTCTCCCACTGCACGATGCTTTGTTCCTGTCAATTCAAGAATACTACTAATCCTCGTGCTATATTTTCCCGGATAAAAAGCATAAAAGTCCTTATTAAAGTTTAACGAAAAAGCTACGCAATGAAATGAATCTGTGATTACACTTTCTGCATTATAAATTAATGACAAAAACGTTTCTACGCTAGGACTATATTTCATTTTTCCTTGATCCTTAAAATGATTTAAATAATAACTTACACGTATAATTTTACAATTCTTTTCCTTTGCCAATTTTTCTGCAAATTTTTCTAACTTATCATTTGGATTCAATTTATAAATTAAAATATATTTACCATTATTCGCATCTGGAGCAATTAATGGTTTCCAATCCTCTAAACTTAATCCTAACGTAGGATCTAATACCTGTTGAACTGATTCATATCCTAATTTCTTTATTAATTTAACTGCTGAATCTTCTCTAACCGAAATTGCAGAATATTTTAGTACAGCATTTTTAGTCTGCTCTAATTCTTTTTCTGGAATTTCATCCATACCTATGCTTATCGCATACCCAATTCTTTTTTTCCCTGTAGGTGCAAATTCTAAAAAATATGCTGGTAGAAAGCCTCCATTATATTCACTGTTCCAAGTTTGATCACTTCCAGTACAATAAATATCAGCTATTGGAGGATTCATTTTTAACTCGTCAAATGAACTATAACGTTTCGTCATAGAAACCGTTTTTTTCAAAAATTCCTCGCTAAATTTTTTTCTTCGCTTATTTTCTATTTTTTTACTAATTATAAATAATGCTTTTTTAACAGGTTTTTTTTCATATCCTTTTGCAACTACGCCTGCTTTTATTTCTTCTGTTTCACTTGCATTTGGTCTAACATAATCTATTACTTCTGTTTCTAAACCTAACTTTTCAAAGACTTTACAAGTGGCATAAGTTTGCAGTAATGAACCATAATGCCAAATATAATGTAACGTAATTATATCAATCTTCATTGTTTCTTTAATTTACCTTTCTATTTCCATCACAAAAATTATATACTTTAAGAAAAACTCCTTTTCCCAACATAAGAGAAACTATCTTAACCTTGTCATTTAATGGTACACGATTTGAAGTCAAAAGTTTATGTCTATTATCTTTAATAAATAATATAATTCTATTTTGATATTCCAAAAATGCCTTGTTTCCACTATTTAAAATCTGCTGCAAATTTTTCAAATATGTATGAGCTTGTAAATCTAATATCTCATCACTACTTTCTGGCCATTTTGTTAACAAATACTCTGATACGTTATCTGCTACATCTAAAACACTCAATGTTTTAATTGAACAAGCATCATGCATTATTGATCCTAAGCGTTGTATATAATAGTATAATTTGGCATCACTATAAACAACTCTTGTTGCCTTCGAAAATACATGATATGTAGTCGCATAATCCTCATAATTTTGGCCTTTAGGAAAGCGGATATTTTCCCACAAAGAAACGTCATATAATTTTCCCCAACTTGTGTGTGTAGCTTCTTTTCTAAGTAACATCATTCTAATTGCTTCTTCTGTACTTACGCATTTCTCTACATTTATGGGGAATTTATGTGGCTCTTCATTTTCAAGTAATAACTGTCCTTGAACCATACAAATTTGAGCATTTTCTTTTAGGATTAGATCATACATATATTTTAAATAATTATCATCAATGTAATCATCACTATCAATAAATGTTACATATTTCCCTGAAATACGTTCTAAGCCATAATTACGTGCATCTGATAATCCACCATTTTTTTTATGATAAGTTTTTACCCTAGTATCTTTTTCAGCATATTTATCACATAATTGAACGGTTGAATCCTTAGCACCATCATCAATAAGTAAAACCTCAAAATCGGTAAAACTCTGATTAAGAACTGAATTCATACATTTATCTAAATATTTTTCAACATTATATGCTGGAATAATTACACTGATTGTTGGCATTAAATCACCTCTTTATATCTATTTAACATATCAAATATACTTATGCTTATTCATCTTATTCAATATCTTCACTGTAAAATCGAAACCAAAATAACTTAGTAAACACGCCCCTCTTACCCTAACACTAGCAGAGGAATCTTTAATCAATTTACCTCGAATTTTTTTAATATTATTAATTATAATTTTCTTTTCTGGAATATCTTCATTTATTTGTGCCAATATATGAAATTGTGCAGCAAAATATCTACTTCGAGCTGCTGCTACAAATTCAGGATAATTTTTTTCAATATCATCCAACATCATTTGAGATGTTGCGATGCAATCCATTTTTTTCGGAGTAAACTTCTCATTTTCAATACTATTTTCTCTAATTTGGTATCTATATAATTCCTCTGATGTATATGCAACTTTGTTACACTTCAACAAAGCCTTATATGTTGTTGGAATATCTTCATGAATTAAACCTTCCGGAAACGTAACACCTTTAAGTGTATCTAAACGATACAACTTTCCCCATGCTGCAACATCAAACTCCTTTTGATATAACATACTTTTAATTGCATCTGAAAAATCATAGCACTTTTCTTTAATGCAATCTTGACTATGTAAATGCACAACACCTCTCGTTTTCGTAAAAACAGAATTCTGACACACCGCAACTTCCGCTTGATACTTGTGCAGCAATTTTAACAAGTTTTCCACAAATTTTTTTTCAAGCACATCATCGCTATCTACAAATGTAATGTAGTCACCCTTCATTACCTGCATTCCAGCATTACGTGCACTCGATAAGCCACCATTTTCTTGATGAATCACTATAATTCTATCATCATCTTTAGCCAATACATCACACATCTCTCCGCATTTATCTGGAGATCCATCATCTACAAGAATAATTTCCAAATTAGTATGTGTTTGATTTTGAATACTTGTTACACAATCAAGCAAATCATCTTCAACCTTATATATTGGCACTATAACTGACACCAATTCATGTTTTTTTTCTTCCATTAATATTTTCCTTCAATAATATCTGTATATAATCTAATATACTTTCTCTTCATTGCCTCTGTGTTATAAATTTCAAGCACATCTTGATATGCTCTCTCTGGAAGTTCTTTAGGGAACTTCTTCATAGCTGCTTTTATATGTTCAGCATACTGCTCTGCCTTATCACATACATATCCATTGATACCATCGTGAATAACACTTTTATTTCCCATTGTGTTACTAACAAGAATTAATTTCTTAATGTACATATTTTCAATAAGGCTCATTGCAATAGCTTCCCCAAGACTGCATAGTACAAATGCATCAGCACCTTTTGCCATAGCTAAAGCTTCCTTACGAGGTTTCCAACCAGTCACTTCAATATTAGGAGCAGTCAATTCGTTTTCAAGTTCACCATTACCAATCCAAATAAATCTTGCATCTGGCACCAATTCTGCAATCCTATTAAAAAGCTGTGGTTGCTTCTGAACGCACGCCCTACCAAGTGTAAATACTGTAAACTTATCATTTTTGACAGGCTTAATTCCATCAAGAGAGGCAGAAAGATCTGCAAGATTCACACCAGTTTCAACATAAGCAGTTCTCTTCGAAAATTTCTTTGCTTCTTCATCTTCACTTTCACAGCAGGTAAGTGTTAATGCTCTGTTTCCAAGAACTTTTTCGGCAAATTTATATACCTTGCTCTTCTTCCCCGGCCCCATAAGAATATGAGCATAACCGTGTGGCGTATAGACAACCGTATTATTCTTTCCCTTATATGCAAGTCGACCTAAACCACCTGCAACCGAAGAATGCAGATGAATTACATCCGGCTTTACTTTTTTTTCAATCTGACGAAGTTCTTTAATTGCTGCAATATCGCTTTTTAAATTAATTAGTCCATTAACACCAACATTTTTCATCTCAATTAAATGCACTTTCTTATTCAGAAAGTCTTTGTAGTTCTTAGGCGTCTGAGGTCTAAGTGAATACGCCAAATATACATCAAATTCATCCGCCATATCATTACAAAGTTGCGATACGTAAGTAAATACGCCTCCTCCAAAAGCCTCACAAACCATTAAAATTTTCTTCTTTGCCATATTTACTCTCCCAATTCTTTCTCACACTTATCCAACACAGCTGCAATAACTTGATCCATATCATAATATTTGTACTCACCAAGACGACCACCAAAAATTACTTTATCCTCTGCTTCTGCTAATTTCTTATATTCGCTATACAATAATCCATTCTTGGCATCGTTAACTGGATAATACGGCTCGTCGCCTGGTTTCCATTCACTACTATACTCACGACTGATGATAGTCTTAGGAAGATCATTTCCATTCTCATCTTTGCCAAACTCGAACCATTTATGTTCAATGATACGAGTCCACGGTGTCTCAGAATCTGTATAATTAACCGCAGCATTTCCCTGGAAATTTGACTTATCCAGAGTTTCCGTTTCAAAACGAACAGAACGATATTCCAATGGTCCAAGCTTATAACCAAAATAAGCGTCAATTGGTCCAGTATATACAATTTTATCAGCCATAGCATCTAGCTCCGATTTATGTTCAAGATAATCAGTATCCAAACGAACCTCAATACCATCCAGCAAATTAGCAATCATTTTTGTGTAACCACCTATAGGAATGCCTTGATATAAAGCATTAAAATAGTTATTGTCAAAGGTCAGACGTACTGGTAATCGCTTAATAATGAAAGCCGGTAAATCTTTACAATCACGTCCCCATTGTTTTTCGGTGTAACCCTTTATAAGTTTTTCATAAATATCACGTCCTACAAGAGAAATAGCTTGCTCTTCCAAATTCTGTGGATTGCCAGTGATTTCCCTACGCTGCTCTTCAATTTTTTCAGTTGCTTCTTCAGGTGTTACAACTCCCCACATCTTGTTGAATGTGTACATATTAAACGGAAGAGAATAAAGTTCACCTTTATAATTAGCAACCGGAGAATTTGTAAAACGATTAAATTCTGCAAACTGTGTAATATAATTCCATACTTTTTTATTGTTAGTATGAAAAATATGTGCACCATACTTATGGACATTGATGTCCTCGATTTTTTCGGTGTAAATGTTGCCCGCAATATTAGGACGTTTATCCACAACTAAAACAGATTTCCCATGTGCTTTGGCTTCATGAGCGAAAATTGCTCCATAAAGACCAGAACCCACTACTAAATAATCAAATTTTTTCATAATTTACTCCTTCAATTATTGATATTTCCCTTAAAAAGTATTTTTGTATCTATAATCACATCCGGCAGGATGATACTTTTCTTTTTAATACCATTGTTTAATTTGTTTTATATTTATAACTTATCTAACATTCTTTCTTGCGGTTTGATTTCTATTTGCAGAAACCAAACCGCTGATTGATATTTAATTACATAGAACCATCTTTTCTAAAAACCACCATCACTGTTTTAAATAATATTTTTATATCTAGCCCAATGTTCCAGTTTGTGATATACTCTTTATCAAGACGAACTACTTCTTCAAAATCGGTAATATCACTTCGTCCGCTTACCTGCCACATGCCAGTGATTCCCGGCTTAATTGCCAGCCTTGCACGATGGTGAAGCTCATACAGATTCGTTTCTGAAATCAAGGGTGGGCGAGTACCTATAATCGACATATCGCCACGTAATACGTTAAAGAATTGCGGAAATTCATCTAAACTTGTTCGTCTGATAAAATCACCGATTCCTGTCTTATGTGTCCCATCTGGAAGTATCTTATTTCCGATAACACGAGGATCAAAGTCCAGTTTAAACATCTTTCCATCTCCAAGTTTGTTATCTTTCATAAGCTCTGCCTTACGTTCTTCGGCATCCATATACATACTGCGGAACTTGTACATTTTAAATTTCTTTCCATTCTTTCCTACTCGTTCCTGAGCAAAGAAAATTGGTCCCGGTGATGCAATATAAATTGCCGGTCCGACAAAAATACAAATGATTCCGGTAAAAATACATCCAACTAATCCACCCGCAATATCCATCAATCGTTTTAACATTAACTGTCTGGTTGATGCATAATTAATACTTGTCGTAAGGACTGTGTAATTACCAACCTTTTCCACAAACTGTTTTTTCCCTGGCACACTTGTGATCTTTGCAAGATTAAGATGAATGGTTACTCCTGTCTCTGATAATTGCTCAATTAACTCTGACGGATACGGAAGAACTTCTGAAACAACAATCAGAACTTCATCAATCCATTCCTGACATACATACATTGCTGCAGTCTCTTCGTTGGCAACTACCGGAACTCCATGAATTTCTCTTCCAGTCCAGTCCGCATCAATTACAGCTACACCAGCCAATGAGAATCTGGCATAATTGTTTTCCTGCATACTTAACACTACTTGTTCAGCCACATCTTCTGATGTTACAATCAGTAGTTTACGTTCTCCGCCATCCTTCATCTGTTTTCGCAGAAGTTTTTTCCAAAGTTCTCTGACAACATACGTCATTACTAAATAAATTATTATGGTCAGCATCAATGTTAATCTTGAAAAGTCCTGCCCTTCATGAAGCAGGAATAAATATAAAACCGCTAAGGCACCTACCATAATCGCATGATTTAACGTAACTACAAAATCACGATAGTATCCTCTCTTTAACACGCTTTTCATGGTGCCATATGCAAAAATCATAACCAAATCTGCCAGTTCAAGGAAAACTGCCATATTTCGATAAATAATTGTTTCATATGGATTAAATCCATATCCGCTAATTGCATATGCCAGAACATACGCTAATTGCAAACAGATCATGTCTAAGATTATAAAATCTGTGTGTTTTAACCATCCTTCAGAATCTTTTCTATACATAGATTTTTTTCTTTCCCCTTCCATTTTTTTGTAATCTATTTGTTAATCTACAATCGTCCCCACAATTGTAGAAATTGCCTTCAAATTTGAGTGATTTAAAACTAGATAGGATTATTGCTACACAAAGAAGAGCATTAATCCAGAATATGTTAAGATTTGTTGAGATATGTAATTCCGTCCATAGCCATACCCCAAACACAAGTAAGCAACACATGGGAATCACATTTTGAATATTTAGATATGCGATATAAGAGTTTCGATATTCAGTTTTCTTTTCATTCCCATTAATATGTACTGGGGTATCCATCGTACACTTTCGTTTTGATATTCCTAGCATTTCATATCTCCCTTACTGTACCCCCCCCCCGACAAAATCGAGGGCTACTTTCTTATCTCTTTTTTCTCATTTATTTCTTATATTTTTCTCCAACGACAGATAACCTGTGAACGTCTTTTGAGGGACATTCGCAGGCTCAGCCATTACCTCCTATTATTTATGATTCTCATTTACTTATTTATGATTGGGTCAAAATAAGCATCCAGGAAACCACTTTATTATATATTTCCGCTAGAAATGCGATTGGTTTCCTTTAATGAGAAGTCATAAGAATCATACTAAGGAACCTAGCTAAGCCAGCGAAAACCCTGTAAAATCAAGCCTTTTCTTGGTTGGCTCTATTATACCGCTGACTCC
>ERZ827469.222-NODE-222-length-75264-cov-8.852252_pt1 | contig 75264 bp, 79 predicted proteins | sample MGYA00519917_ERZ827469 | MGnify/ENA primary metagenome ERZ827469 (study PRJEB31778, sample SAMEA3449314) | human gut metagenome | biome: human gut; feature: human-associated habitat; material: faeces | place: United Kingdom | collected 2010/2012 ... | reverse complement strand
TGTTCCCACTATTTGATTATAGTTTTATTTAAGAATACCTTGCCGCATATTTTTTTACTCCTTTTCTGGAATGAAACTATTATATCACATCAGCTTTAGGAAAGCAAGTACCTAAAAGAAATTTTTCTTCCTCTTATATGTTAACAATCATACCGGCTTCTTGGCGTTCAGAATAGTTTCTGCTGTTTGCTGTGGTGTTTGGTTGGAATTGTCCAACCAAAAGCTGATCCGGGGTGTTGTCTGTATAAATGTATCGTATAAGGTTTCAACCGTAAAGCCGGAATAGCATGCTTTCTCCCTGTATAGTTACGTCTTTTTACAAACGTAAACCTGTTACGTTTATTGTGTGATATATATTATATCATATTTTAGTGCCATTGTCAATAATTTTCTTAATATTATCGTTCCTGTTCGTGATTTCGGTACTTTGTGTGGTTATGGTCTGTATTTCGTTGCTTGTTTTTCTCTAACCTCATTAGAATAGAGAATGGTTTTTCGTGCAGTTCCATATTTACATCAGCTTCAACATCTTTGTATATATCATAACTGTATTTACGTCCGTATTTCTCTTGTAGCTTTTGTATATTTGATTTTGTGTATTCATCATGGATTGTATAGCGTTCAGCCTGTACCGCCACCATATCTTCGGACGGAATACTCTTTTTGATTGATATAAATTCAGCTTTATCGTCAGCACATTGTTTTTCTAATTCTGTATTATTTGCAGCAATTTCTATAATAATATCATCATTTTTTATGTGCAATGCTTTATACTGTGGAATATCTTTTTCAGATTTGCAACTCATTTTGTCAAGGAAGGCGGATTTGAGATTTTGCAATTTTTTTATTTCTTTTTCCGTCTTGTCTATATGTTCCGTCAATTCTTTATGGCGAAAAATGTGTATTGGATTTAAATGTTTCTGCTCGGCTTTCATTTTCTTCAATTCGGTAATTTTATTATCTAACTGCTGGACAATTCCGTTATACCTTTGAACAGTAACATCAATAGTGGTGTTATACTGTTTGAGTTCTGTGGATATGTTTTCATTTTGCGTTATTTCATAACGGTTAAATATATATCTGTTCCGCAAATTCTCTAATGTATTTGCAAAATCCAAAACAGTTTTTTTCACCTTATCTACAACTATTGCCGATAGCTTTTTGATTTGTTTCTTTATTTCAAGCAACAAAGCGTTATCAGCTTTTATTTGCCTGTTCATTTCGCACCGTTCCGAAACACCGCCGCGCTGTTCTATGATATGCGCGGAAACACCCTCGTGAATAGTCGGCTGCTCGTCAATGCCGCACTCCTTGAAGCTGCGGCAGTCAACGCGTGCGTCAATGCTGTTCTGCTCCAGTGCCTTATTCGTGACTCCTTCCCATGCTTTGCGCCAACGTAAGACCTGTTCCTCGCTGTTCCACTCGGCGCATATGGGATTTTGCCTTCCGTATCGCGTACTTTTGGGATTTTTGCTTACCCTCTCATATCCCTGCTGTTCGGCTTCGGTGGGAGTCATATACAGCTTTTTCTTGTCTACCTTATACTGATACTGCTTTTCCCAGCCGTCAGCTTGTGCAGTCTTGAACTCGGCTGCTGTAAAGCCGCGTTCTTCATCACCGCGTTTGCATAAATACTCTTTCTGCGTCTTAGCCTGCCACTTGCCTTTATCATCAATCGGTCGCATAGTTAGCAGAATATGCGCATGAGGATTATGCCCGTCGGTGTCATGTATGCTGACGTCAGCACACATACCCTTATTGACGCACTGTTTGGATATAAAATCTTTAAGAATGGCTTTCCATTCATCAAGTCCGATTTCAACGGGTAAGGCAACAATCAGCTCCCGTGCAAGTCGGCTGTCCTTAGCTTTTTCGGCAGCTTCGACAGCGTTCCATAATTCTGTCCTATCCTGCCATTCTGGCGGAGCATTGGACGGCAAGAATATTTCGCTGTAAACACAACCGTGCTTGCGCGTATAGTCATGCATCATGCCGTCATAATCGTTGTAGATTTTCGAGCATGACGCATAAGCCGCAGCAGCTACTACGGAACGTCCAGTGCCGCGGCTTATCATCTTTGCTTCAAAATGGTAGATTGCTATTTTGAACACCTCCGTATGGTCTGCCATGCAGACACAAGTTTTTGTTTCTTTTTTCAAAAAGAAAATGAGCGGCAGCTCATGCTTGCTAAAAGCTGTCGGTGACAGGTTTTAGCAAACAGCCGAGAAAATGAGCGGTGCTCATTTTGCATTGGCAACAATGCTTTGCGGGAGTGGTCTCCAGCAATTCGGCTGTACCGATAATTACGCTTGCGTGATTGTCGGCGCTCCCGGCAAGGGCGCAACGTCTGCCGCTGAAAGCGAGCAGTACCACCACCTTTACGGTGGTGAGTAAGTGCGCCCTTAACAGGGAGAAGAAGGAGCTTCGCTCCTCGAAACCCCCTCAAAATAGGTACCCGTTTAAAAATCTGTCCTCATTCGGCTATGCAGAAACTCCTCCAGTTTTTCAAGTTCTACTGTTACTATCTGCGGAAAAACTTTTTCAAGAACCGCGCCTTCCTGAATTAATCTTCTCGTCCTCGCCTTACGTTCACGTACACGATTACGCGCTTCTGCTTCTTCAAGCCTGTGCTTTGCCTGTAATAATTTCTTCTCATCTTCCGTCATTGCTCATCACCTCCAACAAGCAATTCTTTTGCCGCCGAAAAATTCATAGCGGCGTTCATTGTTCGTATGTTTCTGTTGTTTATCTTCAGTGGCACACACCGTTCAAGCACTCTGTCATAGATACGCTTTCTTGAAATATCCGCAGGATTTTTCAGCTCGTCCAACGTCAGATTAGTCGTCACGATCAGCGGCCTTTTGCTCCTGTAACGGCTGTCAATAACGTTATAAACCTGTTCAAGCGCAAATTCCGATTGGCGTTCCATTCCCAAATCATCAATTATCAGCAACTCGTATTTATTAAGACTGTCTATAAATCCGTTTCTGTCCTCAGAAAACATATTTGTAAGACTGTTTAAAATCCTTGCAAAATTCGTCATAAGAACGGGAACGCCTGTGTCAATCAATGCATTAGCCACACAGCCCGCGAAAAACGTTTTTCCTGTTCCTGTGCCTCCCCATAGCAGTAAGCCCGTCGACATAGCCTTCATCTTGTCCCATTGCTCAACATATTTATGCGCTTTTTCCATTTCGGGATTATAGCCTTTGTCGTTCTCAAAGGTATAATCTCTTAAAGCCTTATCATGCAACCCGCTTGAACGCAGACGTGCTATATATTCCATACACTCACGCTTTTTGCTTTCTTCCTGTTCCTTTTTGTATTCAATACTTCTGCACCTGCACATCACCGGTACAGTCAATTGTTTAGATAGTATTTCAATTTTCATCTGTTTTGGCGTATTGCATTTGGAACAATAAATAAAACCGTCAGTTTTATTTATATATTCATTTTCTTTCAGCGGCTGTTCCTTGGGAATGCCATTTAATATTTTATCAATCCTTCTCATAAGCTTTCATCCTCTCCGCAATCATAGTTTCTTGTCTGCTGTTTGCTTTGTTGCTTGTTTCTGTCCTGCAATATCCAGCTTCGGATAGTAGCCGCGTGGTTCTGATATGTTTTACCCTTAGAAGACATGTACCTCGACAACCGTTCTATATACTCGTCACACTCCGGAAAATCAGTATGCAGCTTTTTATAATCCTCACCAGATAAAAACACGTTCAGAAAACTGCCATAGGCAGTGCGTTCTTCTTGTTCCCTCATTCTTATTATATTATTCTTATTTATATCATTCTTATTTCCGGGCATATTTCTGCCATCGGAATGAACAATTTTCTGCCCTTGATTTGATAAAAAACTGTCCTCGGCAAGACTGTTTTCTGTCCTCGGTACAGTCAGATTTTTGCCTTTGTAATCATGAGGGATTTTTACATATATCCGGCTCGCCTGTCCTATGCCTTGATGTACTCGCAAAATTAGTTTGTTGTCCTCCAACGCGGTAAGTGCTTTTTTTACTGTTGTACGGCTGCGGTCAATATCGGCGGCTATATCGTCAAGAGGGTAGTATACGAATATCCGTCCCTGACTGTCTGAGTAATCGGCGTTGACTATTGACAGCCGCGCTCTGTCAAGCAGCATGATATATACAAGCTTTGACGTTTCGCTTAACGGCACTGTAAGCAAAAATTTCGGATACATCATATACGGCAGCATAACTGTATGCGCTGTTATGTAGTCAGTCAACATCTTCAACCTCCTTTACAGTTTCTCTTATGCGATTTTCAAGTATCTGCAAGATTAAATCCTCTGCTGTATTCTTTGCATTCGGGTTCCCGAACGATGAAATGATAAAAGTGGTATTGCCGCACTTGCGCTTGTACGGTGCGCCAAGTGTAGCTGTCTGTAAAATATGTGGCATAAAAAATGCCTCCTTTCGCTGTAAACTTTAATATAAGTCTACACGAAAAGAGGCAAAAACTCATTGACTGCAAATTGAGCGTAAATTGACTAATTTGCCGATATTAAATTTTTAATGTTTACTCCGTATACCGCAGCCATATTTTTAAGCTCAGTCAGCTTCATTTGCAATACACATTGAAAACAAATCGCATTGTGCAAGGTGTATAATGAAAACACTTTGGACGGTAAATTATTAAATATATTATAATACTTATATGTGTCTTGGCTATGATGCAAGAAATATACTGCTTTGATTAAATTTCATTTTGTATGTTATGATTATCAGCCACCCAACTAATTGCAGTCTTTTGTAATTTTTCTAAAAGTTCAATATGTTTTTTATAATTAATATTGTTTAAACATCTTCGTTTTCCAGTTAATTTAATCACATTACTCGCTTTTTCTTCCATTCCGGTTTCTCGTTCAGTTCCAACAATAACCTGTCCTTCATCAGATAAAAATAGTTCTAACGATTTAAAAATAGACCCCAAATTTTCAGTGTCTTGACCCTGCTGATTAGGCGTATCAACTACATAAAAATTGAATGGGCTATATGCTCTCTCCAGATTATATAGATACAATGCAGATTGATACATATAAACCAATCGTGGAGTTTCACTACCCGTACGATTTATTACCTGCACGAAATCTCTTAGTTTTATAAATGTTTTTGGAACATTAATTGCGTCTGCCAATGTACGGCAATACCTTTCAATATCTTCTCGTATATCTTTGGAACGCTCCTTGGATTTCTTTTCGTTTATTTTTTCATCAGTTATTGCAATTTTAGAAACACATGAATTTATTTCACCTTGAAGTACATCCAACTGTCTCTTACAAGATTCATATATTTCAAATTGACCTTTACTTTTATAAAAAGAAGAGTAGGATAGTAGCTCTTGAGTGTTTTGAACTTTTTGTTCAATAGACTGAATCTCTACAGAAACATCGTTATACTTGTTCTTAAGTTCTTCCAATTCTTTTGTGGCAACAGATATACTGCTTTTCAGCTCTGCAATAAGATTTTCACAATGGGCATAATCCGAGGTTATATTTAATTGCTCATTTATTCCGTTTGAATAAATAGTACCACAAAATGGACAAATCAGCTCATCTTCTTGAGTCATTGCATACTCAATATCTTTTTTTGTCTCTATTAGGTTGTGTTCAACAATGTGTAGTTTATGCTGATTGATATATATATCATTTTCCAAAACTGTCATCTCTGCGTTATAAGAAAATTGTAATTTCCTTAATTCTTCCGCTTTAGCAAGTAGAAGCTCAATATCTGTTGTAACATCTTCAACAGATTCTATATCTTCTATTCGTGTAAGTGTAGATGTAATACGGGAAACAAAGTTTTGATTATAGTTCAATTCTTTTTTCTTATCATCTCTTTCAAGTATATGTTCTGCTTTTTGTGCTTGAAGTGCATAGTAGGAATCATCAAGGTATCCACACACATATTTATTTGTATTTGCTTTCCAATCTTTAATATAAGCAACATTCTTAAAAGAATCAGCTATCTTGCTCCACCCTTCGTCTTGGTCAATATATTGAAATCTAAAAAGCAATGGTGGTGTTATATTGAATTGTTTTCCGTCTTTAGATATGCAAGGCATCTTAATTTCTAAAATATCCATTAAGCAATTGCTGTATTCATGAAAAGCATTTGTTTCAATGATGCAAGAAAAATCATTGTTTATATTTTCAAAAATTTGAAACTTTTTATCTTGGCGAACAATACAGAATTGTCTTTCTCCATATTTAAAGAACAATAAATAGGTAGAAACTAATTTTTTCCAATCCGCCTCAACCCTTTTGCATTCACATCCCAAAGTAGTAAATATGCTTTTGATAATAGAAGACTTTCCAGTTTTATTTCCGCCCAAAATAATATTAAGTCCTTTTTCAAAAGGAACCTCTAACGAACGAGACTCACTTTGACTGATGACTATCAGTTTTCTTATCATTAGCCTTTTCATTGTCTTTTTCCTCCTGTTGCTTTCGCAAATTTCTGATTAAAATTTTGTAATTTTGCTCCTGTTTAATTGTTTCAACTAAATTTTTGCTCATAATATAACACCTCAATTAAAGATTTATCAAGAGAATCCGACAGAAGATTATGCTTTTGCAATTCTTGAATGCATAATCTTTTCAATTCGCCACTAAACTCATTTGCCTTAAATGATTCACAATATGTAGAAATTGTTTTTCGCAGAATAATTACAATTTCTTGATATCTAACATCTTTTACATCAAGCCATTTTGCATCGTGGAGTGTTTTAGCTGCTTCTATACGACAAATATCATTGTCTGATAATGCTTGTGTAATTAAGTAATCGTGAAATGCATTGTAATTTCCGCTATTTTTTATATTACCATCAATTTTCTTGCCTATTTGAGCGACATCGATACCCTTTTTCTCAACTAAGCTTTTCTTACTAATAGGTACTTTAATTTTCTCTTTACTCTTTTTTCTTACATCATTTAGCAATTGTTGAAGAATAAGATTAGCTGTATTTGTTGGAATATTCTTATCAGCTAAGTGACTGAAAAATTCTCCCTTAGTTTGATTTTCATATGCCGCTAATTGCAAATCAGATTTATGAACAAAAGTATTTTGTATAAACGCATCAAATACAGAATCAAAATTGCTTGGCATATCATTGGTAAATTCATCTTTTAATCTGTTTTTGATTTTTTGATATAGTACACTGTTTTCTTCTTGCAACTTTTTGCCGTCTTCAATAACTGCCTGCCATAACAAAACTTCTTTATCAAAATCATTATTTGACACAAAATGACAATGTGAGCATTCTGCACCAAATACCAAATAGTTATAAAAAATAAAACCTAAAAAGGACTTCTTATATCCACCACTTTTTTTCTTTTCCCGTTTAGACATTTCTGCAATAGTCCAGTCAGAGGAATCTTCTTTGGTCTTTACTTGAAAAAACTGATACTGTTGATTATCGGGAGAAAATTCTGCCATATCATCGTGAAACTCGCAAAAGACAATACACTCCGCATCCTCTTGAAGTTTACTTATTATATGGCATACAATCCAGTGAACTTGATACTCGAATCTATTATACGAGTCGGAACCTGCTTGTTCGCGCTGTTCAACAGTAAGTACTTTGCTCATGATTCAAGGCTCCTTTCTTTTTTATCCCATTTGGTAATAAAGTTCCATACTTTTTGCCATTCATCTTCATTCACTATCGCCTCAAAAACAGGCTCAAGGAAAGTCTGTATCTCATCAATTACAACAGAAAATTCAAGTGTATCATCCTTGATATTCTTCAAGAAATACTTCCACCGTTTCTGCATATCTATATCATCTGCAAGGGATATAACTCGCTTGAAGCTATCCTTATCATAGGGCGTTCCGCGCCGCCGCAAGGTTTCAAAAATTGCCTTCTGTAATCGTGCTACATTAAAATCAAAAGTCCTTGCCAGATAATAGATGTCATGAAAATCTTTCATTCGGCTGGTCAGCTCAAAGCGTTGCAGAATAGTGTCGAACTTTTCCGCAATGGTGCTTTCCAGAGAGTAGGTTTTGATAAAAGGTGCCTCAAAATCTGGGAGCTGTGTATTGATTTTGCGTTGTTCTGCCTTTGGTACAATAACATCTCCAACACCTATATCCACATTAAAAGGCACTCGTATATTTTTTATCTGTCCTATAATCTGAGTACTGACGCCATGATACTTTCTTTGCGGAGAAATCTCCTCAAATCCTTTTGCAGTCATATTGATATAGTTGTTGCCCGTGGGAGTGTCAATAATTTTGCAAATTAAACCCTTAACATCGTCTATGGAATTAGAGTATCCACGGAGCAGAAAATCAACGTCAATAGTGGCTCTGCTTTCAAAATTTGTAATGGTATAGATAAATAAGCCGCCTTTTAAAACCAGAAAATTATCATATCCTGATTTTGAAAGTTTTCGCAAAAATTCCTCCTGCATAAACAGCTGTAAGCACTGTTGATAACTAATACCGGATGCTTTTGCTTTATTTTTAAGCTTTGCAAGAACGGATGCTGCTATATCTGCCATTATAACCACACTCCAATCAAATCTTTGACGCGTTTTTGAACTCGCAATTCTTTTGCATAACGCATAAGGTTGGGAATATTTTTTTGAGGATCCTTTACATAACCTTGAATGGATTTATTAAAAATTTCCCTATCCATTTTATTCATGTTTTTAAGAACATCGCACATTGTGCGATCGCGGTCATAAATACGAACCGGAGTAAAATCTATTTCACCTTTTGTTTCACCTATGAGTAACAAATCGGATTCGATTCGATAAGCCCTGACAAACGGATAGTCTATTTTCGTGCGCTGTCTTGATGCATTTTTGTCTATTGCTATATGCCATTCGGCAGGGTTCCTGTCACTATAGCTGTAATAGAACAATGCTGTTTCCATGCAGAGGATTGCGTCTGGGAATAGTTTGTTTATAATAACAACTTCTTTGCAATCATTATCTTCAATCCAATGGTAGTAACCTCTTTTTACCTTTTCAATCATGCCTTTTTTTAGCATTTGCTGAATATCTCTGTAGTACAGTTTTTCCAAATTCAATTGAGCTGTCGTCATAATATAATCATACTTTGTGAATATCTGTTTAAGATATTCTGTATTTAGTTTAATCATAGTCACACCTCTGTATTAAATCACACCTTGATTTTTAAATTGTGGTGTGATTTAATGCATTATATCAAATATCTGTTATACTGTCAATAACTTTATAAACTTTTGTGTTACTAATTTGCTGATATTAAATTTTTAATGTTTACTCCGTATACCGCAGCCATATTTTTAAGCTCAGTCAGCTTCATTTGCAATAGCTCCGGCTCGTTTGCCCATAAATCGGTATATATCCTTAGTGCAGTTTTAAAATACATTACGGCAGTGTCTTTATCACGCATTTGTGTATAGATACAGCCTATATCCCACGCCAGATTGGCGTAGTCGCTGCTGTTTTCCGAATTGTATTCCTTAACCGCGTTCGCACAGCGTTTTAACGCCTGTATTGCTTTTCTCGGTTCTCCCATACTGGCAGCTAAATTAGCGTAGTTGCAAACCTGAATAACCGCGTCATTAGTAAAATCAATACCGCTGTCAACAAGCGTTTGATACGCAAGCTCCATATAATATTTAGCTTTATCAAGCTGATTTTCAGTGTGATACAAACCGCCGATATTACCGTAAATATTCGCCGCTAAATGCGGATTGACCGTCGCTATTTCCTCACATAGCTTGACCGCCCGCTGCTCATATTGCAAAGCCTTTTTATGATTTTTATTGCATATATGTTCGTACGCAGCTTTATAATCAAGCAGTATAGCCTTGTCCTCGTTCGTATCAACAAGCGATTGCAATTCTGATATAATTAGCTCCATTCCCGAACGGTAAGCATATTTCTCCATATATGCAAACACATCTTTAAGAAACAGCTTATACCGCTCTGTATCGTCATTATTCGCAATATCTATTGTGTTCTCAGCTATTTTAAACAAGAGCGTGTGATACGGTAAATCTAAACCGTGATATAGGCACAGTATCCTTACGGCTTCAATTAAGTTTATACAGCTTGATATGCCCGGTTTTGTATCGTCTATGGCAATTTCCTGTATAAGTGGATGGAGCGTGATTTTTCTGTAATCGTTTTCTTGTATAAAGCCGTATTCTATAAGCTCATTTATAGTGTTAAGATTATTCAATCCTATCCATTTCGCCAACATTCTCGGATTTATTCCATCATACGGTATCAGCGTCATACAGCGCATAATTTTGACAGCTTTATCCGATAACCCTATCAAGGACAACAGCTTATGGATATGCTCATAATAGGTCGCTTTTGAGCTTGTACCATCCTTTACGATGTTGATTTTATCATCTGTGTGAAGTACGCTCTTTGTGCTTTGAAGCTCCGTTAACAGTCTGCATGGCTCCAAGATCCCAGAAGTCAATAAGCGTGCTGCAAGTTCTACCGACAACGTATGGTAGTGCAATTCATTGATAATGTTTTCAACCACATTAGTATTACTTCGTGTATCTGCATAGAAATATTCTGATAACGTTAAAAGGCTTTCAAGCGGCATTTCTTTTAGCTCAAAGTATGTATAATCCTTAAAACGACTTCGCGTGGTAAACAATATTTTGCATCGATATTTCATTATCACGTCAAATAATTCATCGTCTGATGCGGTGATATTAAAATTGTCGATAATTATTAAGGTGTCTTCTTTTAAGCTCCTCAAAAAGCGGTTATGCTTTTTTAAGAGAATATTCTTGCCGTCCGTAAGGCTATCATCGGCGAAATCACAGTCTGTAATCATTTGCTTTAAACTGCCGCCATAGCTGAAATACAGAATGTTCGTGTATTCCTTTTTGTATTTTTGAGCATACATTTTAACAAACTCACTTTTACCTATACCGGCAATGCCCTGGGGTATATCAGAAGTTGTCCGCTATTTGTCCGCTAAAGCTGCGAAAACTTATATAAAATCAGAGAAATTGTATTTTCTCAGCTTTGCGTAAAATGGCGTAATTGCGTTGGTTTCTGCACTTTTTGTAAAAGTGGAAAATGCCTGCCGAGATTTTCAATTCCCGTACGGGTCACCAACTATGTAACTCGCAAATGGTGTAATAAAGCCGTTTGCGAGGTTTTTCTTTTTATGAAAATTAATCTTGCCACTTATTTTGAAAATATGCCACTTACACTGCCACTTGCATATCAGCTTGTGGCTCTTTTTTGTTTCCGAAGGAAAGCGCGTTGATGATAGCGTCGCAATTTCTCGCTTTCGCTTCTTGGAACATATGACAGTAGATGTTACTTGTTGTACCTACGCAGGAATGTCACATATCACTTGAAACAGAAACCATATCGACGCCTGCATTGATAAGCAGACTTGCGTGTAAATGCCCCAATGCAATGAAAACATCTTTAAGAAATAACCTCGCACTTATCCACTAGAACCTCAAGCAAATGCCCTCGGTTGTAGCGGTGAATGTGGTAACTCATCCTGAATCCGAACGGTACACAGGTAAGGTAAAAATCCGTCACGCCCTCCTTATGTACAATAATTTTCTTCAAAATCTCACCATATATTTTCATGCTGTCGGTATCAATTTCAGCGGTTCGGTTCACTTGAGCAATATAATTCCTTATTGATTCAAGCTGCTTCCGATGAGTCTCGCTGACATTCTGACTTGCGGAAATCTGTTCCGTGAGCCGTGCAATTTCGCCGTCATAATATTCGATTTGCTTTTTCAAATCTTCTTTTGAAATCAGTTCGTCAAGCATAAGGTCAATCGCCTTTCGCTTTTTTCTTGTCAGATTTTCAATTTCGTCTTCAAGAAGTTGAGTGTTTACAGCAGACTCACTCTGCTGCATAATTGCAATGTTGCTCATCAATCGTTCCGTGATTGATGTCCGTGTAAGCTGAATATGCTCCAGAATGTATTTCATACAAAAAGCCAGCACCGCTTCATTTATCACCTTGCTGTCACAACCAACCTCTGCGCCGTTTGCGTCAACCCTCGGAACTGCTCCGTACTTTGCTCGGTTCACACATCATAGTAAACCTCGATAAGCTTCCAGCCAATGTGTTCGCTTGTGTATTTGGTAAAATATTTAATTTGTGCAGACAGCGAATGAAGCTGGTCTTCCATATCGGTACTGACACGACAATATGCCGCAACCTTAATTTTATTATTCATAGTCCTCCTTCCTCCATAATATGGAGATAAATTTAAATTTTAACACTTTAGTAGCCGAAAGTCAAGCTGTAAATATTACTTTTTCAAAATGCAGGGAGCAATAATTTATGCAGCCTTTTCCGACTTCATCTGCATAAGAATTTCAAGCTGCTGATTTGTAATTAAACCCTGTTTGTAAAAATCCTTGTAATATCCGATTTCGATAGCATTGATAAAATCATCTATACACTCATCGGGAATTTCAATAGCAGTTTGTGTTTTTGTTTCAGCAGCATTTTCGTTCATCGTTTCTACGGCGGTATTAGTATGCAATACATTTCTTCTCAATTTACCCTCCCTGCATTAAGCACTAAACTTCTCCGAACTGTAGTAACCACTCGGTTCGGCTTTTTCTTTCTCATCTTCTGTACCAACATCATTCATCGAAGTGCGTTTCTCCTTTTCGGCATTAACAAGTTCCTGCACGCCGTTCATCTTGAACAGCACATCAAGAATTTCCTTAAACTGTTCACCCGTAAGGCTTTCGCCGAAATACTTGTAAACCAGTCCGCCGACCTCGCAAAGATTGTGAGTGCGGATTTTTCTTTCTTCGTTGGCAATCTTGGCGGCAAGCTCCTTTCGGGAATTCTCCTTTGTTGTGCGTGAGGGGCTAACGCCCCCTCAACCCCTATGCAGATTTGCACAGCAAAGCTCTGTTCCGCCCCCTGAGGTGCGGTTTTTGCGGTATAACTACCGTGAACGACGCTTCTTCACAGGCTTGTCCTTATTCTGTTCAGGCGGCGAAGCTGTCAGATTATTTCTTTTCTCAACAACATCCCAAGCCTCAACGGCTTTGTCATAATCTGCTTTCGGAAAGAAAATTGCTCCTGTTCCGTCAGACATACCGAAAATATGACATTGCACTTTTCTTTTTTGCAGTTCAACCTCAAAATCCTTTAAGTGTTGAATATCGCTTTCCAGCTTCTGCATTTCGGAATATTGACAGCCCACAATAGTTTCAAGATAATCCGTGCGAAGCTGTATTCTTTAAGAGCGAATATCATTTAACTCATACTTTTGCTTCTCAATCTCTGTAAAATCGTTCTGCTCTTTGGAACACCGTGGAACTTGCGGAAACAGCTGCTTGACGGTGGAGTCGTTCAGGCGGGAGCCTTCCTGCATTTCTGCTGCGATAAGCAGACGCTTGCCCTTGACCTCGGCCATTTCCGGTTTGATGTTTCTGCGGCAACCGACCGTCAGCATATCCGCAGAGATGTTGCCGCTGTAAAGGCCCAGCACACGGGAGACTGCATTCCAGAAGGTGGACTTACCGTTACGGCCATCGCCATAGGCAATAATCAGCGCTTCCACATAAACCTTGCCGATTGCCGCCAGACCGCAAATCATCTGCACATAGTCAATCAGGGTCTGGTCACCTTGGAAAATCAGGTCAAGGCAATCCAGCCAAATCTGCTGACCTTTCTGGCTCGGAGACACAGATGTGATTTTGGTAATGAAGTCCTCCGGCGAATGCTCCCTTGCTCCGGCCATGCCTTTACGCAGGTCGTAGGTCGCTTCGGGCGTACACAGTGCAAAAGGATCGGCGTCCAAATCTCTCGGCGAAATTTCCAAAATAGGATGGGACTCCCTCAGCGTGGAGGTGATATTCTTGGAATCACGGCGCTTGATGGCGAAGGCTTGATATGCCTTTGCAGCCAGAAAATCCTGATAGGCTTCCAGCTGCTGTTCGTTCATCAGCTGTTCGGCCTTGGACTTGGAGGTGCTATCAAGGATGGTCTGAGCGCCGCTGTTCTTCATTTTGATGAGTGCTTCCACAAGGTCATTTCCGGCTTCCTTCAGCTGGCGACGGGTCAGTTCATGGGCAACGGCCTGCGCTCCCGGCTCGAATTCCTGCCAGTAGTGGTCGGAGTAGCGGATAAAATGTGTGGCGGGAGAATAGCGCAGTTCGCTGGAGAAGTATTTTCCCAGCACCTCGGCCTGTCCCACATCGGAGTAATCCTCTGGCTTATAACAGGAAGGGTCGTTATATGCTTCCAGTGCCACATATCCATCCTGCTAGGAGAGCTTGGTGTAAAAACGCTGGGCCGAATGCCAGATAGTGGACAGCTCTGTATTATCCAGAGGCGGCACACATTTTGCAGCTTCCTCCAAGAAGGTCTGGTAGGCCTTTTCGGTATCGCCATATTTCTTGATGACACGACCGGCAAAGCGGCTCATGGTCGCATTGCGGCTTCCTTCCGGGATAACGGAGTGGTCAAAGTCGCCCTGTGGCAGGTATTCGTCGAACAGGTCCTCATTGAGAAACTCCGTCAGATTCATGCGTCCGGGATAGAGCGCTACCTCGGCAGTAGCAGTGCCAAAGAAGAAACGTGCCGCATCCAGTGCCTGCGTATCAAAGTACGGGAAGATGGAATTGACCAGCTTCTTCATATCGCTGTAGAGTGCAGCGTCGGTGCAGTGTTCAATCGGAAACAGCACATGGAACTTGGGCCTTGCAGCCTTACCGTTTTTCTCACGGTTATGGAAGCGGCTGAAATGGATGGCAAAGGTAACGCCCGGAAAGGCCTACATCACATCCTCCGGTGTCATCCAGTCAGCAGGATTTTCAGAATAGTCGTTATCGCAGTCCACCGGCAGACAGTCGCTGCCGATGAAGTTTTCGCCGTTACGATAACTGTTGCGATATTCAGCGCAGACATAGTCGTGGCTGATTGCAGATTTCAGACTGGCCTCATCCAAAATCACATGTTTGTGGGGATAGGAGCAGTTGCCGGGATTGCCGGTAACATCAGCAGAGTAGATAGTAAACATCAGTCATACACCTCCTTAGATTCCTTCTCCAGCACCTTGGTGATAAACTTCAGCGCCCGGATAGTGGTTTCCAGCTCACAGTCGCCGCCGAGGAAAACTTCAAAGCCGTAGCAGCCGTGCTTATCCACAAATGTGCGGATTTCCATATCAGTGCTGGCGCTGTCCTGAATACGGAAATAGGTGCGACCGCCGTGACCGCTGTCGCTGCCCATATAGCCGGTAGTGCCAGCTTCCACTTCGAGGATGTTGGCGCTGATTACTTCACGGGTATAGGTAGAGATTTCAGTGCCGTCAGGTAGCATTTTTCTTTTTTCGATTACTTCATACATAGGGTTAAGCCTCCTTCAAATTTTCGGTGAAATAGCGTAAGCGGTAATTCTTCCACTTGGCTCTTTCGATTTCTGCCTCCATGCCTGCTGAAATGCGACTGCCGAATACCCAGACCTCGGAGCATTTGCTCATCAGGGCATTTCCGAAGAACAGACCGAGCTGGCGCTCCTTCGGGTCCGCATCATTCAGGAATTGCGGAAATAGCAAGTGAGGTGCGATGGGAATGTATCCCTGTTCTACGGCAAAGCGGCTGTAGCGTCTGGCAGCATCCACATTCGCATCAATGTCTCCGGCATAAGGAGAACAGATATAGACGATGGGTCTGAAAGCACGAAGGGAGCGTTCCTCACGTTCAATAACAGAGAGTGCGCCGTAGGCCGTTGGGTCAAAATATCCCTCGCTGTTGAATTTGCTGATACTCAAAACACGAATCCTCCTTTCCGGTGGGCATAGAAAAAGAGCGTCCACCTCTAATACCCTTTGGAGATGAACGCTCCGTTTTGACGAAGACTTTTTAATCTTTTTTATAAAAATCTGTGGCGTAGCCATCGGCACGAAGGAGGAGTCCTTTGGCCCAAGGAGGAGTGCGGCCCATCTGTTCACAGACCGCTTCCAAAGACATGCGTGGATCTGCCTCAATTACAACTTCATCATGCACATGCATAACGATGGAGCAATGGCGCAGCGTCTGCATGGCGTAGCAGAGGATATCTCTGGCTGTGGCCTGCACGATGTTTTCCACAAACTTCGGACCATAAGAATCGAGGCGTTCCCACTTTTTTGTGGCACCGACGCCTTCGTAGGTGATACATTCGCCGCCAAATTTGTTTATACCGACCTTCGGTTTCACATAGGCCAGCTTTCTGCCGGAAGGGAGCGTGATAAACAGCATGCCGCTTCTGCAAGAGAAGGTCAGCCCATAAAGACTGGTCGTGTGCTTATATTTCACGGCCTCCATAACAGCACGGTCAACGGCCCACCAAAATTCGACAATTTTCAGGTTGGCCTGTCGCCATGCATCTACCAGAGGAGGAAGCTCATCTTCGGTTAGACCCATTTCGATAGCACCCATTGCCTTAAGTGCGCCGACGCTGCCGCCGTAGCCGAGGGCCAATTCCGCAATCTTGCCTTTTTGACGTAGGTGGCCGTTGATGCCGTGTTTCTCGACAGGGACCTTAAACATCTGACTGGCAGAAGCGCAGTAAATGTCGCCACCTTGTTCAAAGACTTTCTGTCGCCAGCTTTCATCTGCATACCAAGCGATAACACGGGCCTCGATTGCAGAAAAGTCAGCAACATAAAATTGTGCGCCATCTCCGGGAATGAAGGCTGTGCGGATTAGCTGGGAGAGCGTGTCCGGCACATCTTCATAAAGCAGCTCCACGGCAGCAAAGTCACCGCAGCGGACCAGCGCACGAGCTTCGGCCAGATCCGGCAGGTGGTTTTGCGGGAGATTCTGCAATTGAATATTGCGACCGGAGAAGCGACCGGTACGGTTGGCCCCATAGAACTGGAACATGCCTCTGGCACGACCGTCAGCGCAAACGGTGTTTTCCATTGCCTGATATTTTTTGTCGGAGGACTTGGCCAGCTGCTGACGCAATACCAATACATCGGCAAGTTCCGGTGGAGCTTTTTTCAGAAGCTCGTTCACAGCCTTTTTATCAAGACTGTCGGTCTCCATCCCATTATCAGCAAGCCACTGTTTCATCTGCTGGACGCTGTTGGGATTTTCCAAAGCGGTCATGTGCTTCATGGAGGCAGTCAACTTCTGACGGGACAGCGTATCCATTTCAATGGCCTGCGCTACCAGTTCCATATCCAGACGCACACCAGTGTCGTTGATTTCCTCGCTCTGGTGGTATTCCTCCCAGACCGCAGGCGATACCGGGAACTTTGCCAAGCGCTGCTGGATGGCCATTTCCGTTTCCACATCTCGAAGGTTATATTTCTTGAAGGCGTCCCACTTATCCGGCGCATGGAACGGTCTGTTTCTGGTACGCTGGCCATTGGATTTGGTAGGAGCGCAAGGCTGGCAGAAATATTTGATGAGGTCTTTGCCTTCAGTGAGTTTCTGCTTTTCAAGGCCCAAAACGGCACCGACACCTTCCAGCGACAAGGGCAGTCCCATCGTAGCGGCCCAGATCATAGAACAGCGCCAGCTTTCGGGATTTAAGTAATCGCCGGTAGGATAGCCCAAGTAGCGAGACAGGCAGTTGCGTTCAAAGGTGGCGTTGAAGGCCCATTTGATGACTTCTTCATCCTCCAGTGCCTGCAGGATTTCCTTTGGGATATGTTCTCCGTAGGCAAGGTCGACCACCTGCACCGGACCGGAGTCCACGCTATAACCAAAGAGTAGAATTTCAAAATCCTCCGCCTCTACATAACGGTACACACCGGACTTCTGAAGTGGAGCGCTGCTATAGGTTTCTATATCAATACTCCGTGTTTTCATGAATTGTCACATCCTTTCCAAGCCCAAACAGGGCGACAGATTGCTCCGCCGCCCTGTTGGGAAATCAGGTCATTAGTCGAGGAAATCCTCATCTTCATCCGTATTGAAATCGGACTCAGCGCTGGCCTTGCCGCCGAGAGGCTCGCCGTCACGAATCTTCTGGAGATTGTTGAGGCCGCAGGCGATGCCCTTGTTACCGGAGCTGTTGAAAGCGTAGAAGGTAATGCTGGCACGACCGTAGACACCGGAGTAAACCTCGGAACGGCTCATGATAGGATTGCGGTCTGCGTCCACGATGCCGGGAGCAGTGGTAGCGTTGGCGTTGATGAAGTACGCATTAGCGTAGGCTGCATCGTCAGGTCTCTCAAGGTCGCCATCACGAAGAGGAGTCTTCAAAATGGAGAGCGCAGGTACGGTCTTGCCGTTGCCCTTGAGCTTCGCTTCGCCTTCCTTGTAGGCAGCTTCGATAGCGGCCTTAATCTTGGCAACAGTATTTCTAAATGGGGTGTCGATGTGAGACATTACACATGGGATGAGTACTACGAAAAATTCTATGATTGGGCGACCAGTACACAAATTAAGCATCTTTCCGACCTCACATCGTATGGGGCTCCCGATGAAATAACCGAAGTGGCAATGGAGCTTTGTGACGAAAAGGCTGCAAGCCGACTGGTAAATAGAGCGTTGGATGCCGGTGTTCGTTTTGGCCCAGCGCATGTGGAAGACCTGAATATGAGTATCAACGAAGAAACCATCCGACGGGTTGTAGCCGGTATGGAAGGTGCCTTTACTGACGATCAGCTTCAGGACTTAGCTGGCTGTTTTGATGATGATGTCTTTTTGACCATGATAAAGAAAAGCGGCAGCAGCAAACATTCGACAGATGCCATCATGGAGATATTAGAAACCTCCAACGATGATTTTGTCCGTGAAATGGCACTGAAGGCAAATGATTGTTTTTCGGCGGAGCAGCTCGGTATTTTGCGAGATAGCTTTGACGAAGATACGATGGAAATCCTGATTGAACGTGCCTTGAGCAAAGGTGTGAAATTTCCACCAGAGGAAGTCATCGAATGGTGTTATACCGGCATAGCTGACCACCTAATTGAGAAGATGGCGCTCACTGTTGATGGCAAATTTGATGATAGCCAAGCTGAGGAATTGTACGATAGACTGCCCGAAGAAGAATACAGACGAATTGCCAAAAAGCATAAGCTGGATATGCACGAGGAGCCGGTATACGATGATTTCATCCAAGAAGCACCTCCTGCACCGAAGTTAGGTTTTTTCGGTACACTATTCGCTGTTATTGCCGGAGTTGGAGCAGCCTCAAATCATGGCAATCGACATAATGGTAGATGCAACGGCGACTGCGCAAACTGTCCACCACATTACGGATATCGCTATGGTCGTTGGTACTACGGCCACGATCATGTGCATGGATGCGAATTTGGTGGTAACCGTGGCAGCGGCAGTATGGATTAAGGAGGTGACCGATTATGATGATAAGTCCGGAAGGATACTACGAAGAATATCTCAAAGGGAAAAAAGCTGCACAGATAATGACAGCTATTCGTGGCCTGAAAAAAGAAATTGGTCATCTCAAAAATACGATGGAGCATCCCGATTATGGTGAACAGCCGATAGTACATCCGAGTGAATCTACTCGCTTGTGGTGTTCCCGTTTATATCTTGAACGGGCAAAGGAAGCGCTCATAGAAGCTGGTGGTACATATACGCCTTCACAGGCGGAGTTGAAGGCTGCTGAATTTGATGATAATATTTCAGCAATTTGCAAGCTGGTATTTTCCATCGGCGGATATTTTGGAGGTTATGAAACTCGAACTTACACTCTTGACGCAGAACACCTTCATTTGGATGTAGAACATTCGCATATTCTGAAACCGACAAATTTTGACATTGAGCCAGATTATCCATGCAGCAAAGAAGAGTTCATCGACGGTCTGCGTGAGTTGCATCTTGGAGAATGGCGCAGTAAGTATGACTTGCGCAGATTTGGCTACATGGTGTTGGATGGGACGCAGTGGGGAGCTGGAGATTTATTTTTCCAACGGCCACAAGCCAGTGAAGATATATGGCGATAATGCTTATCCATACAATTTTGACCGTTTTCAAGAACTGCTCGGAATATAGCTGGATTATGAGGAGGAAGAAGATGATGACGACGATGAATAAAATCGTATCTAAAATTGTCGACGTTCTTCTGTCCCTACCGGAAGGAACCGAGCTTGCTACAAGTGATGTGATAAAGCAGCTATACGGCCATGAATATCTGACTTGTGGAGACTATGAAATACACAATGAGATGTTTGGTTTCGAGGATTTCTTTGAAATTGACGCAAGAGTTCACAAGCAGGCAAAGAAGCGAGGCCTGATTTTAGATGATTCCAAATATGATGGTATGGCAACAGGTCTCCCTTTTCACATTCTGTTTGTTGTGCGGAGAAAACGCAAGTAAACCTTTTAATTTTGGCATACTTTTTAATTTTGCTCTTTTCGAGCCTGTCGCAAGAGCCGCTTGTGCTGATTGCAAAAAGCAAAAGTGGTGACAGCACAAAAGAATAAAGGCTTTCGAAGTCATAGTTTGACCTCGAAAGCCCAGAAATCAAGCCTTTTTCGGTATTTTTACACCGGAGAAGGCTTTTTCTTTTGTATCAAAGATAAGGTCTTGATAGAAATTAAGACTCGCTATTTAATACAAAGAACTGCGGCATAGGCACAGGGGTGTCGGAGTGCCGTTTAGGGTGTCGGTTATGTGACCGGCTCTTTTTTTATACCATCAGATGTAACTTTTTTGTTAATGCAACATTTTAATACTACAAAACTATTGCTTATTCTACATATTTGTGTTATGCTATATTCAGTTAGGAAGGAGGCAAAGGCGTGAAGACTTATAGCGTTAAGGAGATTGCAGAAATGCTGAATACAAATCCTGAGACAGTCCGTCGATGGATCCGTGACAAAAAGCTCGATGCGACCATTGAATCAAAAAAAGGTGGACATATCGTCTATGAGGCAGCGCTTCATGAGTTCCTGAAATCCTCTCCCAAATATGCTGCTGCAGCAAAAGCCTCAGTAGCAGGAGCCATCAGAGCTGCCGTACTGCCAACAGTCATGGTCGGGGGTCTGGTAGCACAGAAGCTAATTGATGCAGAGCAATTAAAGAAAGCCCGCATCTCCAACAAAGACGTCATCAATTTTCTCCGTGGAGAAATTCAAAGATACACTGAGGCCATCAAAGCTAAGGAAGGCACCATTTACCAGCTTCAAAAGCAAATTGAAGCTGATCAGTCGCAAATCACAGAGTTTCAAAAACTGATTGATAGTTTGTCTGTTGAAAAGGAGGACATGGAATGAGTAGCAAGAGTAATCAAATTGGAGAACTGCTGAATACAGCATCTGCCGCAGCACCGGATGTAACAAAACCTCTTAAATCCATCGGCGATGGAAATATGTTAGATGGCGTAAAGAACATTTTTAATTTCGCATTGACCGAGGGCGAAAAGACTTGTCTTGCTAAGGGTGAAAAAATATACACTGCTTTCACAGCGACTCTGATGAGGGAGGCATAGTAGATGAAGAAGTCGAAAACACAGAAGCATAAAAATATAGTTGAGGCCCTCACCTATGCGTATATCCGAAAAATCAAGAAGTGGATGTTTTGCCCAGCTTGCCAAAGCGGTAAGATGACAATCAACAAAAAGTCGACACTTTGGACTTGCGAGGATTGCGGATACAAGCTATCTGCTGATGAATTTGAGGATGATTATGTGTTTTGGTTTTGCGACGAATGTGGCACTTGCGCTCCATTTCCAGTGCATTCAGCTGGGCAAACAGCGCTTCGCTGTCACAGAGTATTTCACCGGTTTCCGGGTCGAAATCAATCTGGTCAAGGACCTGCTGAATGGCGAGGTTAACCACGTAAAGTTTTATGGCGACTCCTTTCTTGCATATAGCGGCATTGTGTATCTGGATTTCTGTTCTGACCCGACGCCATCGCCAATTTGCGGGCCAGACGCTTTGACACCACACTGATTGCTACGAGAACATCTGCCAGTTCCTCGTCGCTGCGGCAGCAGGTGCCAGTGTTTTTAGTGAGTTTTTTCATGGTACTTCACCTCCTTTGCTGGGCTTCTCACTTGTCCTTCAGGAGCTATTGGAGGTGAAGGTCCTGTTTGTCCGGGAATGGTTGAGATTTTTAGAAAAACTTTTGAAGGCGGTTTTTCAGCTCTTGGCGGATGCGTAATTTGCGGTCGCTGAAAGAACTACGGGCCATACCAAGAATGGAAGCGATGTTGCGGTCGGTTTCGCCATCCATCAGATCCTCGGCGATACGCCTACCGTCTGGGTCAATCTCATCCAGTTCCTTAAGCAGTTCTTCTAAGAGCAGCGCTTCACCGACGATATCTTCCGGGGTGCTGCCAATGTCCTCGACGTCAAGCTCGTATTCATCCATTAGGAAGTCAATGGAGCCGCCATCACCAATGGTGTGGTATTTGCAAAGACCGCAGTCGCCTTGCATTTGCGCCAGTCACTGATACAGCATTGGCCGTGTCGTCTGGCAAAGTCGTGTACACGCCAGATTGGTCTGTAGTACGCTTGGTAAACCTCCTCGGTCACCGGGATTGGCTTTTTAAGCGCCGAAGTTCCTTCTGGTGCAGGGAGATATCATTTATATTAGAACAATTTAATAAGTGTGTTTTTATAATAAGGCTTGCCATACAGAGCGAAAAAAACCAGTGGGCATTGAGTTTTTTGCTATATTTCGGCGTGATTGATATTGCGTGAATATTTTTGTAAATTTATTCGTTTTTTACACCGTCTTAACCTTGAAATTTGACAAATTTTATGATATATTAAATAATGAGTTATTATACATATTTTAGGCAGTGCACGATTGAGTTATCATCTACAAGGTGTGCAAAACGAAAGGAACTCTATCGGGAAAGAGAAAAGAGGAAAGATTATGTCTAACGGTGAAAACACAACATTTTATGATGAATTTGCAAACTCATTGCTTCCTGGTAATTATGCCTTAACTAAATCAATGGAATTAACAAAAGTGCAGAATTCTGGCACATTGTGGTATACCAAAAAATTTCTAACACTTTACTACTATATCTTTTTATCTAATGATATAATGACAAAAACATATCAGCAGAAGGTAATAGAAATTTTTGACGATTTCATAAATAGTTTACCTTCAGAAGTTCAGGAAAATGCTGAAAGGTATTTTTATCCCGAAAACGAAGCTATAAATTTTAAATCCGAACATTTTAATTTATTTTCGAATTTTGCAAGTTATAATATATTCGAAAATCAGGATGAAAGGAATTCTTATTATCAAAGTGCAAAGAAATATTATTTTTCATTACTTATGGGATCTGGTGGACAATCTGGCGTAAAGAAAATGTTAAAGGAAGCTGTTCAGGAGCCTGGATTTGTCTATTCACGCAAAAACATTGATAACATTATACTTAGCGCGGTAATCGATGTATGTATGCGTACAGCGAATGCGAATCAAAAAATTTCTGATAATTCTGTAAAATACATTTTATCAGATAAGGCAATTGAAAAGGCTATGGAAAAAGCTGCTAATAATCCTATTGACGAAGCAGATATCAAGCAACTTATTAAGGATTACCCGCATGATAGGCCTAATTATCGAGGAATTGAAAACGATATGATTGCTTTTATTCGCAACGAGCGTCAAATTTTATATTACTACGGTTATTTTCATTCAAAATCAACAGGCGCTACGGACTTTGAATTCAGCAGTTTAACTCCAATAGGTGAGTTGGCACTTAAAGCGAATGCAAATGAATTTCTCATAATCTGGGAACACCAGAAGATTAAAATGATTTCTCAACCAGCAACGGCTGATATTAATCAAATCCCTTCTAAAGTTAATAAGCCCCAGAATTTCGGTATTAGCTATACTCCATATTTAGATATTTTAGGTTATGTATTTCGTCAAGATTCAATGTCGCTCGAAGCATATAAGTATATTGTTTCCAGAAAAAAGCATTGTTTTGATAAAAATTTATGGGAGACAGAAGAAAACAATATACTTTGTCATTTGGATGAAATCATGAAACAAGTTAATATGTTTGGACGGCAAAGAGATAAGGCTGATGAAGATGGTCGCAAAGAATTACTTAAATACCTTTTAGGACTAAGAAGCGATTTGCCAATGGATGCAGGTTTGAATCCCTTAGGAATTCTTAAGTTTAGGAACTCAATTGTATATACTGATTGTAAAGATACTCTTGCCTTAATATACAATGTCTACTCAAAACTAAATGATTATAAAGTGCAAAAATATGAAAGCGTGTTTAAAATTGTTTAGGGCGATTTACGTAAGAGGTATATCAAAACTGTTGCTGGTAGTTCAACAGCTATTGATAGTAAAGTAAAAATCCATTGGGACCTTTATAATATTCACCCCGACAATATGATTTTGCTATCAGTTGCAATAACATTTGCAGCTATTTCTTTGAATATCAGTAATGTAGAGGATATGAACAGAAAAAACATTAACGATGTTAGTAAATTTTTGGAGACGAATTTTACAAATCTTTTAAAGGTAATGGGAATACGTACACTTCCCAAGATAAAAAAAGAAGTTCAAACTGCCGTATCGTCTATTAGAAATAATGATTATTCAAGTTACTTGAATATGAACGACAATAAAAACGAGCAAATTATTGCAAATTATAAAACGCAAAATGCTGCTGATTTATTTACAAAAATCGAAAAAATATCCGCAAGCGCAACTGTTGTGTCGGCGGAAAACAGAGAAAGAAATGCTACGTTGGTAAGCATGCTTAAATCATATTATCTGAAATGCTATTCGGAAAATAACATGTTAAAGTGTGAATGTTGCGGCGAAGAAACATTCATTACAGCTGCCGGAGAGCCGTATGTAGAATTTCACCACTTGATTCCGTTTAACATTGCTTATGGTCCTGATCATTATCTGAATTTGTTTGCATTGTGTCCTAACTGTCACAGAAAAATTCATTTTTTACATATTGATGACAAATGTGGACCATATGAAGACCTAAGTAACAATAACTACATGCATCTCTGTTTCACCGAGAGGCTAAAGACTCTGCGAGGGCAGAATTTGCTTAAATCGTATCATCTTGAATTTTTGCTTGCTGATAATGCGATAACACTTGATGAATATAATGATATTGCTGCGTGAGGTTGATATATAATGAATTTACAAGATATTAAACATCAAATATTCCACGCTAAATCGAATGAATTACTTAAGGATTTCCCTTCAGAATGTATAGATTTGGTTGTAACAAGCCCTCCTTATGATGACCTTAGAGATTACGAAGGCGTTGTTTCGTGGAATTTTGATGTCTTTAAAGAAATTGCCAAAGAGGTGCATCGTGTAGTAAAACTTGGCGGTGTTGTCGTTTGGGTCGTTGGAGATAAAACGGTCAAAGGACGTAAGTCGCTTACTAGTTTTAAACAAGCGTTATATTTTCAAGAGATTGGTTTTGATATGTATGATGTGATTATATATGAAAAAGCCGGCTCTGGTCCACCTCATCCAAATAGATATTTCAATTCGTTTGAATATATGTTTGTATTGAGCAAAGGCAAGCCAAAAACAATTAATATACTCAAAGACAAGCCAAACAAATGGGCTGGACATACAACTTACGGTGAAATTACTCGAAGAGAAAAAGATGGAACGCTCACTAATAAAGGGAAAAAAGTTATAAATAAATTCGGAGTACGCACAAATATTTGGCGTTATGCAAACGGAAAGGGTTTTTCAACAAAAGATTCATTGGCATATAAACATCCTGCAATTTTCCCTGAAAAACTTGTTGAGGATCATATTCACTCATGGAGCAATCCTGGCGACATTGTACTTGATCCATTTGGAGGCAGCGGAACGACAGCTAAGGTAGCTCAACTTATGAATAGAGAGTGGATCTTAATTGAAGCTGTAGAAGAGTATTGTAAAATAGCAAAAGAGAGAATGGAGATTATTCAAAATGCAGGCAGTGATAACTAACACATGCTATACAAAAACTGTATTGCTACTTAAATCTGAGTATGATAATTTATCAGAAGACGGCTGCTTTTACGCAATTGTTAGAACGGAATATGACGATAAAGGCAATGTTATTTATGATTTTATGGATATATTATCAGCTGCTATTGAAATAGGATATACATATATAAACACAATTGTATACCCTTCATCTATTGCCCAAAATGTTGCTTTTAAAGATAATGCAAAATATGTAGTGTGGCTTTGCAAAAATCGTTCGATTATGAAATTCAATAAAGATGTCATTCGTGAAAAACATATATGGAAAGACGTGGAATGGGGTAAAAGAACAAAAAATTATAATCCGAAAGGAAAAGACCCCGGAAACGTTTGGATTCCGACTGAAGATGACGGTCATGCTAATATTACAGAACATATTATGCTTGATGATGATGGTGTGATTTCACGGCTTTTAAACATGTCTGATTGTGGAAATGATTACTTGCTTATACAAGATGATTTTGTTTCTTCTAACATTTTGCCTGCAAATACCGACAATTCTTGTTCGCTGATTTCTCAGCAAAATAGCAAAGTGATATTTAAATCTTCTGAAAACATGTTCGATGTTTTAGATGGTTCTGTTAAGCTTGTAGTTACTTCACCACCATATTGGAATTTAAAGGACTATTTTAAAAAAGGTCAAATTGGTCAGGAAAGATATGATGTATACCTTGAACGCATGAAAGCGGTTTGGACACAGTGTTATAACAAACTATCAAAAGATGGTTCTCTTTGGATTAACATCAATATTCGTATTCAAAATGGCAAAGCAATAACTATTCCGCACGACTTTGTAAAAATCTGCTGTGAAATAGGCTTCTTTTATAAAGGAATAATTATTTGGCACAAATCTTCCGGCATTCCAACTGGAGATAAAAACATTGTGGACCGTCACGAATATGTATTGTTGTTTTCAAAGAATGAACAATTTGAAGTTAATCATGCTGTATTTGATGGATATTGTGATTATAAAAATGAAAAGTTGAATGGCGGAGCATTCTGGAATATTAATCGTAAAGCTGGAAGTGTTGGTAAACAGTATATCCATCCTGCAATCTATCCCAATGATTTAGTAGCACGAATTATTAAGGCTACAACTAATATCGATGATACTATTTTAGATCCGTTTCTTGGTAGCGGCACTTCTGTTATTGCTGCTGAACAGTGCAATAGAAAATGCATAGGATTTGAATATAATGAAGATTTTCAAGAATTAATGCAATCAAGATTTTCTCAGGAAATTCCAGAAAGCAAAGTGGAGTTTGTTAATGAAACTCAGTCCAATTCGAATTTTGGAAGTAATGCTTGAAATAACTAGTATCATCGCTATAGGGCGAAGATAAATTTGTGATATGTCAACGGAATTAAAATTAAGCGCAACCGCTATAAACAATGGTATTAAGTATCTGAAAGAAATCAGTCTTGCAAGCAGAGCAGGCTCCAAGAAGAGCGGTCGTTAGTAAATAAAAGTCCCGGCTATCGTCAGGATTTACTGTAGAAATATGTATCATATTGATGTAAAAACTTCTGAACTTGATTACGGGTCACCATATTGTTGTTATAAAAGAGATGAACAGTCAAAAAAGCCCGAGGTTTCGGGCTTTTTTGATATTCAAACAGCGAAAAAACGGAAAGCGGAGTTATGTTCCCCGCAGACTGCAAAACGCAGCGGACAATTTTTTATACTGCCCGCCGCGCTTTATTTAAAATATAAAATTTCTGACCCTCCGTTTAAGCAGTAGGAGATAATCTTAACGCCGTTATTACTGATTTAACAACATTCTTTTCAATATTATAATATCAAAGCAATTTATAAAGCCGTCCTTATTAATATCGGCGATCTCAGTCTGTTTTTCAGTCAAATCCGATTTTCCCAAAATATAATTCTGCAGCAAAACCAAATCTGCCGTATTTCTTTCACCGTCGGAATTAATATCTCCCTTGATCTCGGTTTTTTCCGTTTCCGTCAATGATAACAAATAGGTTAGGGGTGAATTCCAGTAAATCGTGATTTCATTGGTGGAATAGCTTTCGGAATGATCTATATAGCACTTTGCAGCGGGACTGTTTGAAAGGTAAGCCTTTGCGGCGCTGTCCTCTTTGGCTGAATTGACTCCTCCTACAAGCATTCCTTTCATTGCTTGTCCGGCAACCATCGACGGTCTGTGATGCGGATTCTGCGGAGATACCGTTCCATAACCTGTAACAAAGCATACTCCGTTTGGATTTTTGCCCAAAAGATAATTGAGATTTGATTCCGCCGCGTCAAGATATTTGCTGTCGTTGGTCAGGTCATAGGCAACGCCAAGTAAAACGCCGGCATTTGCAACCGTCATATTGCTTCCCCAATTAAATTTAGTTATTGCCACTCCATATGGAGTAGACGTAGTTGTTTTTAAAAATAAATCAGCCTGAGAAATAACAGAATTCTTAACCCTTGTGTATATTTCTGAGTTCTTATCAATATCCTTCATAGTCAGAATTGCAAAGCTGCCGTAATTTCCTACAGTTGTCCAGTCCTGACCTGTTTTTACGCCGTTCTGCATAATATATTCAAGATACACGTCGTTTCCTGTAGCGCGGTAAAGCTGTGCGGCTGCCCAATACCGTTCGTCCTTATCGGAGCTGTCCCCGTAATCGCCGGTGGTTATATCTGAAGGATCCTCAAATATCAAATTAGGATTTTCATTTAAATATACCCATGCCTTTTCGGCAGCGTTAATGCATGTTTCCGCAAAAGCTCTGTCTATATCGTAATAAAATTCGTATGCCATCGCCATTGAAGCGCAGAAATCTGCCGTTGCCGTTGTGGAAATAGGAGTTACAATTAATTGATTCGTTTCAAATTGCGGCATTATATAGCCGGGGAAATTCTGACATGTTACCTTATGATAAACTCCGCCTGATTCCGACTGCATTTTTAGCATCCATTCAAGCTCATATCTGACTTCGTCTAAAATATCGGGTATTCCGTTTCCGCTTTCGGGAATACCTATATTGTCGCTATAAAGTTCAGGAGCAGCCTCATAAGCGAAAAGCAGATCCGCAACTGCTTTTGCTCCCGGAACAACATATCTGCCGTAATCTCCGGCGTCATGCCAGCCTCCCGTAACGTCTATTTTTTCGCTTGTCCCGTAAATAACAGCTTCCGTATTATGGCAGGCGGGATGACTGAATACGCCCTCCTCAACCTCAGCGCCGCACCTTTGCAGATACAGCATTCTGACGGTATCGTCCAGCAGATTATCATAAACCGCTTCTGAAATCTCAAAGGTATAGGAATCATCTAAGTTTCCGCACGATATATAATAGCTTCCCGGTTCCGTTACCGATGTAAAATCTCCGAAATAATCGGTTTCATCTGCGCTGCTGTTTACAGTTTTACCATAAAGCTCTCCCGTGTAAACCGTCTTGCCGGTGACAGAATCAATTACAGAAAATTCAGTTTCATCCGTCACTTCGCGGAAAACCGCCGTTTTCTTGCTATCCGGTTTATAGCCTACCTGATTTATAACGATTGGCGGCTCGTAAGCCTTGAATTCGGTATAATCAACCTCGCTGTCGTCTATCAGCTCCAATGATACGTTGTCGAGATAGATAGTATGCTCCGGCAGCTCATTTCCTTGATTTCCGCAGTTAAAAACCAGCTTGGACATAATATCTGTTTCCGAATTCATAGTAAAAGTGTAATCTATAGTCTGCGGCTCAGACGTTATATTAATCCCTTTCCAAGTATAAGCCTTGTATGTACCGCCGTTTTGCTGAATCATTTCTTCAACATAACGGTCTACGGTAGATGATATGTCAAACTTCAGGCGGTAAACTCCGTTCTGATACAGCGGCACAATGTCGTAATATACCTGAACGGAATAGTTTAATGTGCCTAAAGACGTAATATTTAAGGCAAGACGTCCACTATCCACAGAGAGGGAGGCGTTTCCGCCGCTTTCCTTATATGTGCCCCAGCCCGTGGTATTATAATCAAATGTTGAATTGGTTATGATATTATTTGATTCAGCCCATGCCGCCGATGCGGGTATGGAAGCAGTTAAAATAATTCCCGAAGTAACAGCGGCAATTATTTTAATCAAAGTATGTTTTCTTTTTCTCATAAGTGTTCCTCCTTAATTATAATATTTTTGATTAAAACGATATTTTCATTCACAATTTCATAATTTTATTATATATAATTGACAATCCAAATGCAATGATATATAATACAAATTATAGCGCATTTTGTGCATAGGAGGGATTTTTGATGATTATTAACAATGTCGGCTACAATCATTGCCATGACGCCGATTTTTTTATAAACCGCCCGGAGGGCAGCGGAGATTATCTGCTTTTATTATTAAAAACTGACGCGGTTTTTATTCTGGATAATGCTGAAACAATCATACCGAAAAATTCTGTTTTCATATATCCAAAGGGTATGCCTCAATATTATAAGTGTCTTCCTCAGCAGACCTTTGAAAATAACTGGATTCATTTTCTTTTTGAGCCCGGAGAGGAACAGGAATTTTTAAAGTTAAACATTCCCTACTCTACGCCGATCAAAATAGACAATATTTATTTTCTTGATTTCTGCTTCAAATCCATAGCTTATGAATTCGGCTCATGTAACCTTTATAAGGATAACAGCATTTCTAATTTCATATCGCTGATATTCAATAAAATAAGCGAGCGCTTAAATCAGGAAAGTATGGCTATATTAAGTTCTAAGCAGGAAATGCTTGTTACTATAAGAAATAAAATATATAGCAAGCCATTCGAATCCAGAACGGTTGAAAGCGCCTCGCACGAGGTTCGCATGTGCAAATCTGCATTTCAGCGCTCATATAAAGAAACCTTTGGAGTAACGTTTATTGAAGATCTGACAGAAAGCAGAATAGCTTACGCTAAAATGCTGCTTGCCACAACTAATTTGTCCGTAACTGAAATCGCCTTTCAGTCCGGTTATAAAACATATGCCCATTTTACAAGGCAGTTCAGGAAAAAATGCAATTTAACGCCGACGGAATTCCGTAGTCTTTTGCAATCAAACCGCTAAATCAGATGATATATAATGTAAATTTATTTAAAATAGATTTACAAGCAGCATTTGGGATAAAAGTAAGGATCTACAGTAAAAGCAAAGATGATATTTTTGAATTATTGTCATATAACTAAAAGACCTGAATCCTGTTTAAATTCAGGATTCAAGCCTTCTTAATCTGCCTAATAAATTTTGCGACCGACCTTTTAAGGTAAATCAAAATCAGGCAGTTTTTAATCATTAATTTTACTTATCAACTATTGAATAATAAACCTTTTAATTACCGAAGCGTAAACAGGGCGTATGTAAGTAAAGATATTGCAGCTATACCTTAAAAGTTATTGATATTGCCCACGCTGAATTGTGAAATTATAGAGCAGTCTCTCGCATTTACTTTTCCGTCATTATTAACATCGGCCGGAAGGCGGGCGCGTCTTAATACGCCTTGACAATTCTAAGGGATATGGTATAATTTTAATAGTAAAAAAAAGAGGGATAACGCTATGCTTTTATGTATTGACAATGCTCTGTGCAGGGTTTAACGGAACAGACCTGAACAGAGCGGAATAATTTCTGTTCCGAAGCCTTGCACACTGATTTGAATAAATAAAAATCAAGTTAGGAGTAAGGTTAAAAATGAACAATTTATATAAAACGTTTAAAGAAATGAAAATATTTCTTATCCTTTGGCTGACTCAGTCGTTTTCGGCTTTGGGCAGCTCTATGACAGCTTATGCGTTGATAATCTGGTCATATAATCAAAAAGGCTCTGCGCTTGCCACCGCTTCGCTTATGGTGTGCTCGTATGCGCCTTATGTGATTTTCAGCGTATTCGCCGGCGCGCTGTCAGACAGTTGGAACAAGAAATTTACAATGCTTGTCTGCGACAGTATTACCGCATTGACAACGATTATCGTACTTGTCCTTCTTATCTCAAACCGTCTTGAAATATGGCACATATACGTTATCAACGCAGTTGGCGGAGTGATGAATACCGTTCAGTCGCCAGCCTCGGAGGTTGCGGTAACAAAAATACTCCCCGAAAAATATTACCAAAAAGTCGGCGGACTTCGTTATATGTCAAACTCGGCAAACACTATTCTTACGCCGATTATTACAACTGCGGTTATCGGCTTTTTCGGGCTTGAAGCGGTTATCTGCATAGACCTTATCACCTTTGCGGCGGCATTTTTGACTCTGCTTTTATTTATAAAAATTCCCGAGGATAACAAACGGTCGGAAGAACGCGATAACTTTATCCGCTCGGTAAAAAGCGGCGTGATATGGCTGAAAAATCAGCAGGGTGTTTTTACGCTGATTTTATTTCTCGCCGCAATCAATCTTGTTGCTTCTATGTATAATGCCGCATTTCCCGCAATGCTTTTGTCACGGAACGGCGGCTCTGAGATAACAATGGGAATTATCAATACTGTTATCGGTATAACAACCCTTATCGGCAGTATTTTTGCCTCTATTGCAAAGCCTCCTAAAAATAGAGTACGGGTGATCTGCAACTGTCTGCTGTTTTCAATGAGTACGGAAAACCTGTTGCTCGCTTTGGGAAACAACGCATTGATATGGAGTATCGGCGGATTTCTCGGCTGGATTACAATACCGCTTATGAGCGCCAATATGGAAGCGATTCTGCGTCTTAAAATTCCTGAAAATATACAGGGAAGGATTTATTCCGTCAGAAATTCTCTGCAATTTTTTACCATTCCTTTGGGATATTTCCTTGGAGGCTTTGTGGTAGAATTCGTATGTGAGCCGATAATGGCAAAGCAAAATGAAAACGTTCTTACATATATGTTCGGTACAGGTAATGGAAGCGGCGCGGCGCTGTTCTTTTTTATTATTGCGTTTATAGGAATAGGCGTATGTCTGTACTTTAGAAATAAAAAGTCTCTGCGCCTGCTTGACAAAGAAGATTAATTTATTGAACAGAGCTTTTTTCTGTCGCAAAGCGTCTTGAACTTCTGCGCTGATCTCATATGAAACTGTTTAAGCGTGCGTTTTTTACTTTGTCATAAATTGACAAGACTGCTTTGCCCAATATCACTTTTGTGATGCCATACAAAACGGTATTTGAGTTTCTATATATGACGTTCTAAATAAAAAAGACGGATAAAGGTATTATTTCCTTTATCCGTCTTTTGTTCCTAAATATAATTGCTAAATATGAATCGGCAATAGTTTCTTTATGATGCCTATAAACTCATTTGCGACTTTTTCTAAATACCAACTACCGCCTTCCGTCTGCTTATAAACCTCTTATTTGAAAGTTAAGCTCTATTTATTTCTTAACTTTTCTTCTGTTATTAGGGAATCAAAAACAGCTAATGTGCTTGTTCCTTTAAAGGCAAGTTTTCCATCAGGGCGAACTATTTCAACTTCAACTACCGCTATTTTCTTTCCATATTTCAAAACTTTACCCGTAACCATTAAATACTCATCTGTTGCAAAGCAAGGGCGCAGAAAATTTGCAGAAAAATTAACGGAAGAACATTCTCTGCCGTATGTATCGCAAGCGCCGCTTGCGGCAATATCTGCTGCTGCAAGCAAAAATCCGCCGTGAATGGTACCGACATTGTTGGAGCAATCCTCACCGGGAACAACCTTAAGTACGAATTTTCCTTCATCGGCTGAAATAAGCGTTGAACGGTCAAAACCTCTTATATCACAAACATCTTCTTCAAGATATTTCATAATCGTTTCATCAATCATCATAGTCCCCTCCAAATTCCAGTTTTCTTTTTCATTTTACCACACATCTCCGAAAAAGTAAAGGACGGCGATTTACTTCGCCGTATGAAAATCGTAATTGACCTCGGCTGTGTAATCGCTATCGTATGCTGAAAGTATTGAACTGCGTTATTTACAAATCCGACTTGATTTCCTCCTTATATTTATATGCTGTTTCTGATACGCCTTTTGTTGTCGCCTCCGTCAGTGCATAAAAAAGACCGCTTTGCCCAATATCACTTTTGTGATACCATACAAAACGGTATTTGAAATTTTGTACACTATTTTCTATATTAAAAAAGCGGATAAAGGTTTTTTCTTTTCTTTATCTATTCTTTATTTATATTATTTGCTTTGATATCTCATGATTTCAAAATTCAAATCCTGTCAGTCGGTATTTTACCACTTATTTCATCTTTAATTTTTAACTTCTTTTTTTCGTCATTTGGATATCAAAAAAGCCCGTAGCTACGGACTTTAAGGCACTTTCATCTATTTTGTCAGTGCAATATGTAAAGCTTTGACAAAATAGATGACAGGGTTTTAGTGGGGTGTGAGATTAGATTTTTTTGGCTTATAGTATTTCTTTAAATATCCTTTAGTAATTGCTTTAGTAACAGCATCCAAATATTTATTTCTGTTAGGTATTTGTATTTCAAAACAAGCATTATTTTTTGTATTCCAAAGTATTCCCTTTTCAAGTCCCAAAGCTACAACATACGATGCACACTGTAAAAAATGCTCATGATTAAGTTCAGATACAAATTTTAATTCGTAAACTATATCATTTTTAATTACATCTGCAAAACCACGTGCAGCGAATGCACAATCACCTTGTTTTGTATCTGAAAAATCGATTGTACATGGAATTTGAACAGTCTCGTCTTTACTGAACAAACTACCTAATCTATCAATAATCTGCCTGCGTTCACTTTCACTTACAAAAGGCGTGTCGACTTGTACTCTATAGCGATTTTGCTTTGTCTCCATTGAAACAAGAAATAAAATCTTTTTATCAAGTATCAAATTACGGTCATTTTCAGAATAAATAAATTTTTTATCAATATTGATATCAATAAAAAATTCTATACTTTTATCAATTTCATATCCACTGAAAAACACAGCTTCTTGGTATATTCCTATACAAGGTGAAAGATCTATAAGATCATCTTTATTGCTTATATCAATTTCTGACAAATTTTCAGGTTTGGTAAGCGATCTAACTTGAAGCAATGAATAACATTCTTCAATATCCTCTTTATATTTGAAATCAAACATTCCGGAAATATCAACATCTTGAAACTTATAACTTGTCTGAACATCTGTTGACAACGTTTTCTCTGAAAGCATGGCCTCTTCGCTGCTTACAAAAATTATCCGTTCTTTTCCGCGACTTGCCGCTACGCAAAAAATGTTCCTTAATATTTTATACGACTGCTGAGGCTTTGAAATTCTTGATTGCCAGTAGCTTTCGGTAAAATCAAAAACAACGCAAATCTTGCGTTCAAGTCCTTTACTGCTGTCAAAAGTGGTGAATATAGCCGATGTAGGCTTTGGCTGCGTCGCTCCTGTAGCATCTCTGTCAGATATACTTGCGTAAACAGTCTTTTTATTGAATTTTGCAGGGCACTTCTCTTCTAAAAGATTCAAAGTATCCGATAAATCACCCCACCTTGCGCCCAAGCAAAGAATGTCCTCCGGATTCTGTTCCGTCAAAAAATTCACAACAGCTTCTACCGTCATTTTTTCAACTATGCAATTTTCGTTTACACCGATAATTTTCTTTTGCCAGACTCGTCCGAGCATAGATGCTAAATCAGTCGAAAGTCTAAAACAACTAGTAAATTGCAGATTTATGTGATCTCCGAGAAATTGTTTCATAAATACAGGAACATCCAAGGTTGTTTTATCATATATTTTCTGCTCCATATCTCCTACAGCGATAATCTGAATTTTTGAATTTGTGGATTTTATATATTCAAGCATTTCGGCTAGTTCCAACTCAATATCCTGATATTCATCAATTATAAGAATATCATAATGTTCTAATTTTGGTCTTTCTTTGTTAAAACACTGAATCAGATCGGATATTCCTGCTTTTACGCCTATCTTTTTCAATGACATAAAAGCAAAACCATGATAATTTGTTACAGTTGTATTTGAGTTTCTGATTTTAGCTTTAGCATCTAATTTCAATAATTTATTATATGTAAGATAAAGGATTTTAAGAGTTGCGGGAAGTTCATTACAAAGGTATTGTATAGCAGTCGTTTTTCCACTGCCGATACAAGCGTCGACGAGAATGTTTTTTCTGTCTTTTGCTCTTGAGATAAACAGCCTTTGTTCAGCTGACAAATTAAATTTGGTATTCATAGATTTTAATCACTAACCTCATCAATAAAATAATTTTTTGATACGCCAATATTATACAATATAATACAAGAAACAGCAACGGTTTTTGACAAATTTTATAGATATAAGCGTATTTTTGATTAATTATGCTTTTTAGCGGCAAATATAAAACACCATGCCAGGCAGAAAAAGAATTTGCCCAAAACGCAGTGTATATATTGAATAATATTTGGAATATGGGGGTTCAAAACGTCAGCGATTTGTTTTGTCCAGATATATAGTAATGCTTGCTATCTCATTTTTACAATCAAAAATTCCCCAAGAACTGAACGCATTTCCGCTTTGATTATATGTATTTTCATGCATGGCTACACACAAAAGTTTTTTGGGTCTGCTAAACCCCACATACACGCACTTTCTGCTGTAATTATATATTTGACTAGTTCCAGGCTTAGTTCCTTTTAAGTATGGTAGGACTCTTCTCAAATCTGATGATCCTTTAGTTTCTGTTTCTAAATAAAGTGTAGCATCATGTGTTTCTCCCTTCACCTTATGTACTGTACTAAATTGAATTTTTCTTCCGTTAAAAATACAGATATTATTTGATATTTTGGATTTGTTCTTAACACTTTCTCCCATAAAGTACTTCGGGAGTCGTTCAAATATATCATCTCTTCCAAAAATATCATTGACCATTTCTCTTATTATTCTGTTTACTTCCTCTAACACATATTCGGCCAAGCAAGCCATGGCCAATATTTTTTCATGATATATATTATGATACTTGCCATCAAGTATTTTCTTTATTGATGAATATGTAAAAGAATGCCCATCTGAATCCTTACAACCAAGGTAGTTTACAATCATACACATCAATTTTCTGATAATACTCTCCGATTTGTAAAGTTTTCCTTGTTGCAACACCTCACAGATAGACTCAATCATTCCCCAATAACTATTTTCTGACTGCAACTTATCAGTTGCATTGTAATCCTTCCAATAATCACCGATCTTTATACCTTTAGATGTTTCTTTTTTTATCCACCCAATTGCCTTATATATTCCATTGGGATCAGTAAGCCCATACTTATTAAGCAAAAATACAAACGCATCAATCACGTAGTTTCGTGTATTGTCATCATAAATTATCAATGTAGGGGTAACTCCTATCTCACCTCTAAGTGAGCATATATCATGCTTACCAGATTTCAATGGCGATAATACATTTGCAATCTCTTGAGAATAACGATTTGATGATGCAATATGCAACGCATTTTCAGATGGTTTCCAATCTACCGGATTATCTTTATCCCCAACATATATCGCTTGATCCGGATCGCCAATTTTAAAAATGCAACACTTTCTTTTATCAAAAATACAGGACAGAACTTCTCTTTGCATTTGACTGCAATCTTGAAATTCATCTATAAATACATAACTAAATCGCTTACACAATAGTGAAGGCAAATCTTTTCTTTGAAACAAAGCAAGCATTCCATATTGATAAGCATCTTTATATGTCAAAATCCCATGCGACAAAAGTAATTCTTCTTTTGCCTTTTTATATTGAATAGCAGAATCACTTTTTGAACTTGCTAAACTCTTGTATTCACCTATTCGATAAAGATCACCATTCACCAGATATAAGTCCTTGATGTAATCAAAGATATCTTTATATTGCGATCCACTTTTATCAAATCTCATCTTTATAAAATAAAATAGTTTTCCATATATCGTTGTATTTGTGTGTATCAATCTGTACAAGTGGTTTGCATACGTGATATCATCAACAACCTGTATCGGTTGTTCAGTAATAGATTTCAGGTAGGGGAAAGTGATGAACTTATCTATGAAAGATTGAATTGTCCCAACAAAATTGGGATAACTTGTAATTTTATCGGCATACTCTGTCAATTTCAACCTAATTTCATTAACAGCAACATTGGTATGTGATAGCACACAGATACCAGTTCCATTTTCCAATGGCATACGATCTGCAATCAATTTTAATTTTGCAAGAAGAACCGTTGTCTTTCCACTTCCCGGGCATGCAGAAATATCAGTTGATTTCCAGTGTCGTATAACTTCCTTGGCGTCATCAGCAAAATGACAGTTTTCAGGCAGCAATAGCTTTTCAACTACTTCAATTTCATTATCAGTGATGTTCCAATCTAACATTTTAGTTCACCTCGCTGATTTTAGTTTACTCCAACTGCATACTTTATGGCATCCACAATGTATTTGAGATATGGATCTGTTTCAATTACTTCCTTTAGTTTCTGTTTCTTTTTTTCGTCCACTTTCCATTGATAGAGTCCCATTTCAAACATCTTAGCTTGTGTCATTCCATCTGGAACAACCGCTATTTTCCATTTTAAAATAGATGCCAAACACTGAGCAACAATACCTTTCAATCCGCTCTTTCCTTTGTTATCAAGCATCAAGCTATATATCTTATATGCAATCTCCTCATCTGTCAAATCTCCCCATGAACTCCTTTCATCAGAGACCGTCTTGTCAGCATCAGCTATCTTTTCATCAGTTAATGCATACTTATCACTATTTTTGATCTTTTTGCCATAATGAACAGCCTTATGAAAGTCATCCCTTAAACAACTTTGTGCCAAGCAGTACTCAAATGTCCATTGAGGAGAAATAAAGCTTTTTACCGTACCTTCTGTATAGTATTTTTCCTTTTTTTCTACCGCTTCCGCCATTTTCTCTTTACATAATTTAAATACACCATTTTCATCATACTTTGGTTTTTCATCACAGTCAGTGAGAACTGCTACCGGAATTCCCATAGTTCTTCCATCTTTTCGCATAAATATCCTGCTATATCGTAAAAATGCAATACTGCCAACATTAACAATGGAAACGCCATATCGTTCAAGTGGATAGCCAATAATTTCGGCAATCACAGGAATTAACAGATTTTCTGCATCACCTTCCACCATAATAACACCTTTTGCAAAGAAAAGATTTGCTTTTGTCGCATCTAAAAATCGTTGCAGGAAAAGATAGTCACCTTTCTCTAACCCCGTTTTACCCTCATCCAAATCAAATCCATTCCCACTTTTAATCAGAATAAAATTTTTCAGATTGATTTTGCTGGCAAGTATAGTACTGTGTGTCGAGATGATAATCTGAACTCCAGAACTTTGATATTCTTTTTGCAGGTACTGTATTAATCTCAGCTGTGCTTGAGGATGAAGATGTGCTTCTAATTCTTCAATTAATGCAAGGTGTAATCCACCATTATCGTCATGCTGTAAAAGCAAAAGTTCTGCTGCAATGAAAAGCAGATTCAATTCTCCGAGTCCCGGATGTATTTCTGAAACAGATAAAGATAAACTTTCTAATATAGATTTAAGCTGTATATCTGATGTCTTTAGCTTTGCTTCATTTGAGATATTGTTTTCATTGAATTCAGTTAATGCATCACGAATACCAGTGAGAATTACCTTGCCATCTTCTTCAGTGAAGTATTTCTCAATCTCATTATTAGCTTTAATCAAAATTTCTTTCAAGCGATGATCAGTATTATCCTTAAACACAGGATGATTAAATAAAATTTGTGATATTCTCGAATTTCTGCCCGAACTCATTTCACGTTCCGCATCCCTAAGTGGACGTAAATACACACATTTCAAGAGTTCTCTTGCTTTACCATCAAGTGTTACACCATCATTTACTTCACCAGCACGCAGTTCTGTATAAATTCGATTTTTTTCTTTCCATGCACGAAAATGAAGCGGTAGGAAATAAAACATTTCTCCATTATTATTTTCAAACATTAAGTATTCAACAAAGTTTTTGGCTTCATCTGCACTAAATTCCGAAAGAATTAGATCTATTTTAAATTCAGATACAGGCATCCCATTTTCAGAAAAAAAATCTTCTTCTGATACCCTGATATACTCATTGCTTTGAGTAAGCAGAACCATTTTTATTGCATCAATTACTGCAGTTTTTCCAGAATCATTTTCGCCTATGAGTGCATTGAGTCCCTTATGAAAGGATACATGCAGCCCCGGCTTACCTTCAATCGACTTGAAACGACGAAAGTTATATATTTTCAATTCAGATACAATCATTTTTGTGTTCCTTTCAATTCTACCTTCTTCAAATGAACTTATCCTGTATTTTCAACAAAATATCCCTTACAATCAAAATTTTAACGATGGATAACCGTAAATCATCAATATTTCAGCCAAAATCTGACTAATATTAACATAATTAATCATGGCCTAATGTTGCATTAATAATTATGTTTCAATAAAAGTCAATACTTAATTTGTATTTGCATTAATATGTACCACTTAATTCCAATCTTATATTTTTTATTATACAAGATATTTTTAACATGGTCAATAATTTTTAGCAATTTATTATAGAATTTTGTTTAATTATATATAATTAAACAATCTCACTTGTTAATATTATACAACAAGTATTAGATAAGAAAATAAATGCTTAAAACGCAGCGGTTCAAAGCATTAACATAATTAATTATTAAATAATTTCTTTGCATAAAGATAACGCTATTGTCATTACAAAATATATTTTAAAAGTTAAGTGCTTCATGGTCATAAATAAAATGTATATATCCATTTTATTCGCATTCAATTTAATCCTTGATTAACGCTCAACTTCATATATAGTATAGAAAATGGTTAATAATGATAACATTTTTAACTACACACATTATAACTTCACATAATAAAAATAATCTTCTTTTTATGCTATAATAACCCTACAAAATTTGAAGGAGTTGTTATTATGACAAAAACATTCACAATTGAAGAAAAACGAACCAGTGTAAATCGTTACCTTTCAGGTGAATCAGTAACTTTTATTGCTGATGAACTGGGTGTCGCAAAAAGCACACTGTACAACTGGATAAAAAAGTTTAAACCGGTTGCAGAAGAAAAGAAGTTCACTGCCAAAGATTTTAATAATCTTGAACAAAGAACAAATCGTCAATCTGATATGATTGAGATTCTAAAAACTGTTGAATGCAATGTTCACTCCCCTTTGCAAGAAAAGCTATGTGAGATTGAAAAGCTGCATGGCAAATACAGTGTTCATGTTCTGTGTGATGCACTCAATGTTCCAAGAGGTACTTTTTATAACCACATCAAACGGAACAAGCGTGATAATGTTTGGTATAAAAAACGGCGTGAGTATTTTTGCAGTGAAATCAGAAGAATATTTGAAGAAAACAATCAGATTTTCGGAGCAAGAAAAATCGCCGCTGTTCTAAGAAACAACGGCGAACAAGTAAGTGATAAATATGTTCGTGTGTTAATGAACGAAATGAACTTAAGCAGCATTCGAACTAACTCAAAAAAGGAATATTTAAAAGATAAACGAAAAAGAAATATTTTAAGACAGCAATTCAAAGTTGATAAACCTAATACAGTCTGGGTAAGTGATATTACATACTATAAATTTAACGATAAATGGTTTTATATTTGTGCCATTATCGATTTATTTTCAAGAAAAGTTGTCTCTTATAAAATCTCAAGAAACAACAGTACCCAACTTACAAAATCGACTGTTAAAATTGCAATTGAATCACGTCATCCAAATAAAGGTCTTATATTTCACAACGATCACGGTGCAAATTACACTTCAGCGACTTTCTCTGATTATCTCGCTGAAAACGGCATAACTCAATCATTTTCAAAGGTCAGAAACCCTTACGATAACTCTGTAGCAGAATCATTCTTCTCATCTCTAAAAAGAGAAGAATTGTACAGAAGAAAAATAAAATCCGAATATGAATTAAAAAAAATAATCTGCGACTATATAGAATTTTACAATAATCACAGACCTCATACCACCATAAATTACAAGACTCCAAATCAATATGAATGCGAATATTTCGGAAACAACGAAGAAAACACAGATTAAGAACTGGAATGAGGGGTTCAGATTTCAACTTTTTTAATGTTTCATTTTGAAATTCAGCATTTTCTCATTTTGACATTCAAAATTCCAATTATAAAAAATGCCGGAAATCCCTATAATAAAAGATTTCCCGACAAAAAGTTAACGCCATTTGGACTTGGGGGTTCAAATGGCGTTAGACTTATCATTATAAAAGTGGACTAAAGGGTTCAGATTTCAGGTTTTTGACTTTTTTGAAATTTAACTTTTTATTTTATAATGCAAATTTTGTACAGTAATAAAAAATACTGAAAACACGTAGTTACGGGATTTTGGGCACAAAAGCAACGCAGTTTGGACTTTAGGGTTCAAACTGCGTTAGGGTTATCAATCAAACTTCACTATTGATATAATTTTTAATTTCAATAAGCTCATTATCAATTTTATTCTTTTCAACCTTACTTAAATAATCATCAAATTCATTTAATCTTCTATTGATATCAAAATAATTTTGTTTTATAATCTGTTTAGGATATCCATCGTTTATAAATCTTTTTAATTGTGAAATAAGCGACCATATTTCTTCACTATCATTTATATTATTGACATTATGTTGGTTTCCATAGCTTCTTTTAATAGTAAGTCCGTTATCATCATAGCTGTAATCAATTAGATTATTATCTCCAACTTTAATTGATTTCAATAATCCAAATTCGGTGTATCCAAAATTATAATTAAAATCATTATGATAATTTTGCTCTGTCTGTTACCGCTATCGTATAAATATAATTTTTCTACCAACTCTCCGTTGCTTAATCCGGAAATATTCTGTGACACCTTAGTTATATTTCCAAGCTTATCATAAACATATTTTACAGTACTACCGGAAGAAGATGTAACGTAATCTAAATTACCCGAAGACAAATCGTAGCCATAATTAGATTCATTACCCAAAGCGTCAATTGATGACTTAAGATAATTCCCATTATACGAGTATTTATTGCTTTCCTTTAATGAAACGCCGTCTATTATTGTTTCGTCTGATAAAACGTTTCCGTATTTATCAACAACACTGACTGTTTTTATTCCGTCGGTTTCTTCGCTGGTTGTTACGCTTCCGTCTGAACCTATTGATGTTACAGGCTCAGGTTCTGTAGTTTCTTCAGTTACCGTTGTTATTTCGCTTGTGCTTACTGTAGCTTCTTCCGCTTCTTCATCTTTGTATACAACAATTACGTCAAAATAAGCCTCATTTATCTGATTTGAATAATTTATTGCAACGGTAAAATGAGTATAAACATTCTCCATCTTGAAACTCTTTATTGCATACTGCCAATCGGTACAGTATGGATTAAATTTAATCGTCTGAACATCGACTATTCTTGCCGCATTAAAAAATGTTACCGTTATATTAAACGGATTCTGCGGTGAAGCATTTGCTTTAGCCCAACCGCCTATTTCAAATGTTTCCCCTTCACTAATTCCACCATATTCTTGTGAGATTATATTTACCTTATCCGGAGAACCGTTTAATTTAACGGACTTATCATTTCCTGGATGTCCAATACTATCCCATGATGAATCTGTATTGTTTCCTACTAACCAATCTGCCAGACCACTTTCAAATTCTCCATTTTTAAGAAGATTAGTATCGCTTTTCTTATTCTCATAAGTATTGATCAGACTGCTTAATCCATGAGCATCAGAGCTCTTGGCATACTCATTTACAGTTACATCTCCATTTGAGTTATATGTTGAAATCAGATCACCATCGGCGCTGAACGTAAGCGTTTCTGTATCGCCCGTATTGTTATTTATATATTTTGTCTGACAAGGAGAATACTCAATGGATATGTCTCCGCCTTTTGTTCCACGGCTTCCATATTCAGTTACTGCAGTTACTTTTTTAGGCAGGTTTATCGAATTGCTAGTATACTCAAAGTCTATGCTGTAGCCGTCGGTATTAACCGCCGAATCCAAGCAGTATGTTTTCCAGCTATAATTTACCCATTTACCGTCAGGATATGTAACCTTGGCAAGGGTTGCATTTGTATAATCATAGCTTACCTTTTTCAAAACGGTATTTGTATTTCCGTAATATGAAATATCCGTCAGCTTGCCGTCTGTATAGCTAAAATCGTACTTTCTTCCTACGCCGTCTTTTATATAGTCTATTTCATACAGCTTTGTATAATCCCCGTTGTATGCCACTTCAATTGACGGTTTTGCGTTTACATTAGTATCAGTTATTTTTATTAATCTTCCGTACTTATCAAAGCTGTATTCAAAACTGTTTGCATCGGTTATTACAATATTTGAATAACTACTGTCGCTCGTTCCTTTGTTTGTGAGAGTATATCCTCGTCCGCTTCGGTCGGTATACTCTCCTGTTTCCTCATCTTCATCAAAATATACTGTACTTCCATCATCGCAGACATATTCATAAAATTTATTCCTTCCCAAATCTGACTTATAGCTTATCATCTGCGAATAATTTGTTCTGAAACAGTATCCGAATGTCGAAGCGTTAATTTGATTCAGGTTATATATCATTGATATATTCACAGGCATTACATTTCCGTCTACACCTATATCTTCTCTTGTAAGCATGAGGCTGCCTGAGAAGTCGTTGATCGTTGCTGTTCCTGCTCTGCCTATATCAATAGTTCTGCTGTTTTCAAGCTGAGCCTGTGATGCCGTGGTATACTCCATCGAAATATACGGTATGTTTTCAGAATTTGCTGCGTCTGCCGAATAGAACACCGACTGATTATTTTTTGCATACGGCGATGAAAGCTTTATTCCGAAATTTTCTCCCCCGTTATACCAGTCGTACACCGTATTGGTTATATCCCAATACACCCATTTATCCTTTTCAGACGGTACGCTGCATACATCGAGAATTGTACTGTCAATTTTCGGAGCATTTGCTTTTACTGTACTTGTTTCCCAGCTTGATGTTATTCTGTAAGCATTGATCTTATTATCCTTATCTGACGCTGTTTTCAGATTTAATTTAGCATTGGACATTGTCCATTGCTTATCTATATAAGGCAGCTTTGTGAAGTTTATATACGCGTCCATCTTAACGTTTCCGTTGCCTCCTGCACCTGCATAAAGGTTAGGATTACTTGACAAATCAAGAGGCGCTGCGCTTATCACTGATGTATCAACAATTTTATCGTTATATGGCTACGTACTTATAGTAGGATCAACTGTTACAGGATACTCTCTTTCCTCATCTGTCAGCCATTTCTGATCAGGCTCATATGTAAGGATATATTCTTCTCCGTCTTTTTTAAGCTTCGTTTTTATTTCACTTGAAAACTCAAAATTTTCATCATACATATACGGTGCAGAAATGACAAAAACTGCTTTGTTATCACTGTCTGAAAGCTTAACCGAGTTATCTTTCTTCAGCTTAGCTGTCAGTCCGTCTGCCTTTATTCTGAACGAATATATCTGTTTTTCTTCAGGCATTTTCGACAGAACTATATTTTCTTTTAATCTGCTTCCTGAAAATATATACTCAACTTTTTCAGACTCATCCTGTGTATACTCCACTTTAGCATCCAGAACAGAATCGGACACATAATCCTCTAAGCTATATTTTTTTAAGCTTTTTTCACTGCTTTTTTTAATAATCCTTTTCTTATCGGTCTTTTTTGCAGACAAATAATTCATATCAATCGGCGTTAAGGAGACCTTGCATCCCTCAGCTTCAACCTCAATATTGCTTTTTCCGTCTATATTTTCCGGCAGTGACACCTGCATATCCGAGCCGTTTTCATCACTTTCATATTTTTCGGTTTCTTCGTTATATGTAAGTCTGTTATCATATTCTTCCCACTCTTCTTTTTCATCGTCATAAAAATGGACAGGTGCAGCGGACATAATGGCAATTCTGCTTCCGTCCGACTGTTCATATGTTTTGCTGTACCTTGTTCTTAAGTCTTCTAACTCACCTGTGATATACGTCTGTTCTTCATCTTCATTCTGCTCAGAAACAGTATAGTCAACAGTTGTTTCTGATGTGCCGTCTTTAACTGCCTCCGCAAACGCCTGCGGCGCTGTTCCCGTTGCAATAAGAACTGTTACTGTCAGCAGACTGATTATCTTTCCCTTGATTTTCTTCATTCTTCTCATCTTTCCGATACAATTATTTTGTATCACATATTATGCAATATCATTATTTTAATAAATCTTCTTTTTAATATCAAATCTAGAATATTTTTCACATCAAAAAGAAAACCTGTACATTTCCTTACATTGCCTCTGTACATTTTGCGATTTCGGTGATATAATATACTTAGAACATATGTTTCAAATTATGGTGAGAGTTTTATGAAAGAGAGAGTTATATTACATTCCGATTTAAATAATTTTTACGCTTCTGTAGAGTGTCTTTATCACCCCGAATGCAAAGGAAAACCTTTAGCTGTTCTCGGCGATCCTGAGGCTCGTCACGGGATAGTTCTTGCTAAAAATTATGAAGCCAAAGCTTTTGATGTAAAAACAGGCGATCCCATGTGGATGGCAAAGCAGAAATGTCCCGATATTGTTTTTGTTCCTCCGCACTATGATCTGTACATGAAGCATTCCAAGCTGATTCGTGAGATTTATTCCGAATACACAGATCAAGTCGAGCCTTACGGACTCGATGAATGTTGGCTTGATGTTACGGGAAGTACGATGCTCTTTGGTTCAGGTGAGAAAATCGCAAACGAACTGCGAAAAAGAGTCAAGTTTGAGTTAGGCGTATCAGTTTCTGTGGGAGTTTCCTTTAACAAGATTTTCGCCAAGCTTGGCTCAGATATGAAAAAGCCTGACGCTACTACCGTTATCGAAAGCAATAGTTTCAAAGAAATTGTGTGGCCTTTACCTGTTAAGGAACTGTTGTATGTAGGGCGAGCAACCCACACAAAATTGAAACGCAAGGGTATCTTTACGATAGGCGATCTTGCAAATTCAAATCCCGACAATCTTCGATTTTGGCTTGGTAAAATGGGGGTTGTGCTTTGGCAGTTTGCTAACGGTCTCGATACTTGTCCTGTTTCAAATATCGGCGCTAAGTCTATGATAAAAACTGTGGGCAACAGCACAACTGCACCAAGAGATTTAATTACTGACGAGGATATACGAATTACACTTATGGTTCTATGTGAAAGCGTTTCGGCAAGACTTCGGGAATACGGCTTTATCTGCCGCACTGTTCAAATCGGAATTCGTGACAACGAGCTTGAGTGGATTGAAAGACAAGGTAAACTTGATATTCCCAACCGAACGGCTAAATCCATATTCGAGCTTGCTTTTGCTCTTTTCAAAAGGCATACTAACGGAAAACCCATACGAAGTTTAAGCGTTCGTGCCTGTGACCTTGAGCCTGTAGACTTTGTTCAATTATCACTTCTGCCTGATGTAGCAAAGCTACAGAAGCAGGAAGAACTTGAAGCTGCAATGGACAGTCTGCGTAACAGATTCGGTCATTTTTCTGTTCAGAAAGGTATTATGCTTCGTGACACGGAGCTATCTGACCTTGATCCTAAAAACGACCATATTATTCATCCGATGAGTTTCTTCAACTAGTATTAGTATAATATCAAAGCGTTATGGGAAGCTTATTAATATGATCATTAAAATTTAGGAGCAAAAATATGAAACGTGATGAATTAATCCAACAAGTAAAAGAAAAATATGCAAGCCTAGCTTACAGTGAAAATCAGAATCACTTTCAGCAAACCACTACAGGCGTTACAGCGGAAGCTTACTATGAAAAGTTACTACAGGCAGTAATTAACGAGATTTCAAACGGAACTTTTGATAATGTGAAATCTGCTGATGAGATAATCCATAAGGTTGCCGCTGATAAGTCTATACTTTCTAAATGGAAGTAATCATACAAATAAAAGGCAGGAGCGCTTTAACAGTGAAAGCGCTCCTGATTTTTTACTTATCATTTCCGCATTTATGACGGCAGCCCGATTGCTTTTTGTTATTTCTGCTTTCGCCGTCCAAAGCGCTTTCAGCCATTGTATGACCGCCTTTTGCTTTCATCTTTCTGATCTCTTTTGGATCAAGCTGTGAATCCTTTGCCATTTTATCAACTCCAATCTATATTTATTATGTGTTTCTTTTTCAAATATTATTAATACAATCCTCCGGCAGTTTATCCTCTCTAAGTCCCTTAAATACAGGCTGCCGCATACCACCGTTTTCTGTTTTCATCATGTATTTGACAGTACATACAAGCTTCGGTTTTACCCATACGGCATTTTCATTGCCTTTAGGTACTTCTGTGAAAGGACAGCTAACTCTGTTAAGAGTAAGTATTCTTCTGAAAGGCTCTCCGCCAACTCCCAATGTTACATGACCTTTGTATACAAGCCGACCATTTTGGTATTGACCCAGTATGATACTGTTCATACTGTTTTCTTTGGGAACATATCCCAACACCGCAAAATCATCGTCCTGCAAATACTTGATTTTTATCCAGTCCTTTGTTCTGCGGTCAAAATAATATCGGCTGTCCTTTCGTTTTGCAACTATACCCTCTAACTCCTGCCGCTTTGCAAGATTGAAAAATGCAGTACCGTTCTTTTCAATATATCGTGATATTGCAAATCTACTGTTTTCCGATTTAACAGCCTTTTGTAGTAACGATTTTCTTTCCATAAGCGATAAATCTATAACCTGTCTATCCTCATAATACAGAATATCAAAGGCTGTAAAACAGGCAGGATATTTCTTCGCCGCCATATCTATTTTTACGGGATTGCTCATCATACTTCTTTTCTGGATCTCAAAGAAATCCGGCTTGCCATCCTTGATGACCGCAAGCTCTCCGTCCAGAATACAGCGGACGCTGATGTTTTTATGAATCTCAGAAAGCTCCGGCGCTTTCTGCAGCATTAACATATTTCGTTTGTTTTTCAGAATCGTTTTATCACTATCCAAATATGCAATACAGCGTTCACCGTCAAGTTTAAGTTCGTAAATATATTCCTCGCTGTCAAAAGGTTCTCCCTCTATACCGATCAGCATTGGCTTGATACTTTTAGTTTCCCATATATCAGTCATTATTTACCCTTGCTTGTACTAGGCTTTGTTTGAGAGCCTCCATAATATCAATAGCGTTTACCTGTACTTCAGGTGCAGAAGCTGTAATATCCTTGCCTGCAATCTTCTGTTCAATTATCTCACGCAAACGAACCTGATACTCGTCCTTGTATAAACTCGGTTCAAAGTCCTTGACCATTGTATTTATCAAAGTTTTTGCCATTGTCAGCTCCGCTTCATTTACTTCGGAATGAACAGGCTCTTTCGGAGCTTGTTTTACTTCATCTGCAAAAAACATGGTTTCAATCAATATTCCGTCATCGGTTGGAATAAGAGTTAATAACTTCTCCTTTGTACCCATAACTGTTTTTGCAATTGCGACCTTATTTTCATCTTTCATGGCTTTTCTCAAAAGCTCGAAAGCTTTGTCCCCTCCGGCTTCGGGAATGGCATGATATGTTTTATCGTAATAAATAGGGCGGATTGAATTTAAATCCGTAAAATGCAAAATATGAATTGTTTTGTCCTTTTCGGACTTGGCCTTTTCAAAGTCCTCGTCTGTCATAATTACAAACTTGTCTTTATCATATTCAAATCCTTTTACTATATCCTTTGCCGATACTTCTTTTCCGCAGGAGGCGCAGACCTTTTTGTATTTAATTCTGCTTCCGTCCTCTCTGCAAAGCTGATTAAAGTGTATATCGTTGTCCTGAGTTGCCGTATACAATCCTACAGGAATATGGACTAATCCGAATGAAATAGCTCCTTTGTGTGATACTGCCATTGTAACATCTCCCTTTTCGTTAGTATATCCATTCTCTGAAAAGAAATACTAACAAAGGGAGTTGGTATAATGATTCGCAAGGTATATGTTGAAGTAACCGCAAGATTTGACGTTGAAGGAAATATCACACCGCGGTCTGTAACTTGGGAAGACGGAACGATTTATGAAATCGACAAAGTTTTGGATAAAAGAAGAGCCGCAAGCTTAAAGGCAGGCGGTATCGGTATGCGTTATACTTGCAGGATTTTAAATCAGGAATCATTATTATTTTATGAAGAACCGAGATGGTTTGTGGAGGCTAAGAGATAATGTGCGGAAGATACAGTTTATTTTTTGATGATGAATATAACCGTAATATTTCTGAAATTATGAAGGTAATAAAGAGCAAATACCCAAACACAGATATAAAATCAGGTGAAATCTTTCCGACAAACACAGCTCCTGTTTTAATCGAACAAAATTCATCCGTTGCTCCTGTTCCGTACAAATGGGGTTTTCCTAATTTCAGAAACAAAGGCGTTATTATTAATGCCAGAGCCGAAACGGCAGGGGAAAAGAAAACTTTTAAAGACAGCCTATTAAAGCGTCGCTGCGTTATACCGAGCACAGGTTTTTATGAATGGGACAAGTCAAAACAAAAATATCTGTTTAACATTCAAGGACGCAACGCTCTTTATATGGCAGGGTTCTATAACCTTTTCAAAGACGAGCCGAGATTCATTATTTTGACTACAGAAGCAAATTCATCTGTAAGCAGTATCCATCACCGAATGCCTGTTGTTCTTGAAAAACAGCAGATAGAAGAATGGATAACAGATACAGACAAGGCTGTTTCAATTCTTCACAATACTCCTCCTACTCTTATTTACACTTCGGTTAATTAAATAATAAATATATTATTCTTCTCTTTGTAATATATATATATTACATTTTATACTTAACTTTCCCGTGCCACAGTGACGCAGGCCCTGTTTCACTTAAATCAATATTGCTCTTGGTTTTGAAGATATTCTTCTTTTAGACCGAGAGCTTGTTTTTTCTGCTGAATAATACGCCTCAGCTTTCTGTCCACAGACATTCTGTTTGACTTGAATTTCCGGTTATAGTCATCGGCTATGCACCTGCTTAAATTAACAAACAAACCGAATATTGTATTTGCAATTACAGCATTTTCAAAGTTATGAATATTATCAAGCAGATTTTGTGCATACTCGTTCCCCTGTTCCGCTGATATATTAAGCCATTCCGAAGCTTTTTCTTTATCCCTTGAAATATCGTCATTGCCGTATAAATACAGTCTGCCGAGCAAAAACGACGACCAATCGTTTTCCACGGCTGATGACTCTAATAGACTTACAGCCTTTTCCGAATCGTGGTAAGGGGTATTATCCAACATAATTTTTGCCAGAGAATATTCGGCGTACGGTTTTATTTCTTCATACTGCAAAGCTTTTTCAAAATACTCTGCCGCTTTATCGATATTGTATTTTTCTTTCTCTAAATACAGCTTACCAAGCGAATACAAAACATATTGATTTTCTTTCTCGGCTGCTTTCAAAAAATACTTTTCAGCCATTTTCAAATTCTTGTACACTATTTCGCCTTTATAATATATTTTACCTATCTTATAACAAGACATGGTATCTCCGCTGTCCGCACATCCGGTCAGCATAGCAAGTCCCTTTTCAATATCCTGTTTCAGATACTCGCCTGAAATATATTCAAGCGCAAGCATTCTCTTTGCATTTGTATTATTCAGTTCAGCCGAACGCATGAAATAATTAATCGCCTTATGCATATCAATGTCAGTTCCCAAACCGTTTTTATACATTGTTCCAAGCTTATAATACAAATTATCGTCAGCCTGATCCTTGCTTTCAAGTTTGAGAAATCCTGCTAAAGCCTGTTTGTAATATTCCTGTGCCTGATTTTCATCCTTGGATACATATTCACCTTTATTGTACATCTGAGCTGCCGCATAAGCAGCATAAGGCTGTCCTTGTTCAGCTGATTTCATATAACATTGAAACGCCTGTGACAAGTCCTTATCTGTTCCGTTTCCGTAATAATATAAATTGCCCAAACTGTACTGAGAAAACCTGTTACCCTCCTGAGCTGATTTTAAAAACCATTCAAACGCTTTTTCATAGTCCTGTTGTGTACCTAAACCATAGTAATGCATTTTACCTATTCTATACCATATATATGACCGCATATCCACCGGCTTTTGATATACGGTTTCAAAGGGAAACATAAAGTCACCATTGGGTTCTATCTCCGTAAATCCCCGCAATGCTTCTTCATAATATTTATTTGACTTTCCTTCGTCCTTTTCTTCTAGCTTTTTTGTGGAATACAGCTTTCCTAAGTCATGTAACGCAAGCACATTGCCCGAATCAGCTTCGGCTATTAAAAGCTGTTCGGCTTTCTCATAATCCTCTTTCTCAGAATTTTTATTGTAAATAATTTTACAGGCTTTTTTGTATGAAGTACTCCATTTGATATAGTAATGTGATTCAAAATCAGAAGTATTATACTCAACTCCGTCATCATTCCATTTGAAATCTTCTTCCGTTATGTAATCTTCAGTCGGCGGAGGAATATCTTCATCTGATGTAATCTCTGTCGGTTCGGGTTCTATGTAATCAACAATGCCAAACAATGCATCCGTATTCACAACCTGCCCTATTATACTGTTCTTTACCGAGTGAAAAACCTTATTTTTATAAAGCGGAGGGAATTCCTTTTCTTTCTGAATATAGGTTTTGTATTTCTGTCTTTCAAGTTCACACCACTTCTCATATAAGGACTGAATACTTTTATCCTTTGAAAGCTCTTTAAAGACTTTGTCAACAGTTTCTTTAATATTCGGAGTAAGATATCCGTACACTTTTTTCCCTTTGCATTTTTTTAAGCTGCATATGTAAAGTTTTTATCAGCTCCTCAAGTTCTTCATTTTTAAAATCTCTCTCAGCAATTTCTTTCAGCAAATTCTCAACATACTTTTTCGCTTCTGCTTTCAGCTCGTCACGCTTTATTGTTTGTTCCTGATATATTGACTGCAGATCATCATAAAAAATATCGTTTGCAAACACAGAACGGATTTTATCTATTCCCTTTTTGGTCAAAAAACCTTGTTTTACATTCGATGAATACACAAGCAAATGAATATGCGGATGGTGCGTTGTATCATGGAATGCCGCATACCATTTAAGGTTACACAAAGGTATACGCTGTGCTTCGGATATGTCTGTGATATGCCTCTTTACCAATTCTCGCCACCTGTCCGAATTATCATAACCCAAACGTATTGCATCTTCACGTCTCAGCGACACAACATGGCTCCAGACATTTCCGGGATGATTTGCAATCTCATTTGCCGCTTGATTTAAAACAATAGGTTCACCGCTGTCATTGAACAAACCGTGCGCACCTCTTTTTTCAACACCGGGACGCATTGCCATATAACCTACAAAATTCTGACGGTTACCCATTACATCCGCATTGCGTTCTATGATTGCCGATATCAATTCGCTTGCATTTTCAACTGTAGGATTATTTTTGTAATCCTCATATTCCAAATATTTTTTTGCTTCGGGAAAATCTTCAAGCAAATCAAAGAGAAGCTCCTGCTGTTTCTCTGTAGCTGGAGCTTCTCTGTCAATTTTATTCTGCTCACGAACTTCAACAGTTTCACGGGTTGCAATATATCTTGTATAATTTTTTCGCTTGGTTTCTGTTCCGCTTTTTAAATATCGGCTTGTTACTATTATCTGTGACATTAATCATCGCTCCTCTGATACCTGACGGCTTTTTCGAAATTAATAATTCCGTTAATACGCTTAACCTCGTCAACACACATAATGCGAAGTCTTTGCAGAGTACCGTCATCTATATCATTTATTGCCGCAACCATATGAGTTAGCGCTCCCACTTCAACCGCCAGCTTAAATAATGCACGAGACAATTTCTGCTCGCTTCCTTTTACTATTCCCTCTGTTATTGAAGCGAGCTGCGGTGCAATAAACTCCGCTGAGATATGCTCCTTGTTGAGAAGATAACCGCAGTAATAACGCACTGCCTTTTCAATAAATTCCGTTCGTGAACCGCAGTTATCAAACTTATACAGCATATCCACCTTTTCCATTGTATCGGGATATACATACAACGGAAATTTTATTTTTTCCTCTGTGACTCCATCGGAAAGTTCCGTTTCTTCGGCACTTTCTCTTTTTTTCCGTTTATTTGACTCCATGATTTTTTCAAACCTCCCCTTTTGACTTCATTTATCCGACTCTCTCAAACCTCGATGCAGCGGGCTTTGCCCGTTGATGTAATCGTTTTGGCGGCATTTTGACGCCAAAACTTTAACCGGCAAGACAATTTTTCACCTCATACATATATTTTCCGCCTTTCTGAAACTCTGCGCAAAACGCCCCGAATAAGCCCTGCTTGTCCTTAAGGGTAAACTTACCCTGCCTGTGCCTATAAAATCGCACACGACGGCACACGGTTGGCGACAGGGCGGTTAAATCACGTTCTCTCACATTGTAAGCTCGTTTTTATAGCGCTGATATTCCTTTATTTCCATATCAACGACCTCACGGGCGAACTGCTCAGCGGTTTCCTCACTGTCATCGGACAGCTCATATCCTACGGCTCCACAGAAGTTGTCTATTTCCTCAGCCATCGAATCATCTGTGAAAACCTGATAAAACCAGCCCTCTGCGGTTACCGTATTGCCGTTCTTGTCCTCTCGTTCAATGCCTGTGTCACGGCACTTGGAAATATATAAGCCTCTATAATTCATACAAAATCTCCTTTACGTTTTTGGGAATCCGAACGTAAGCTGTTCGGGTTTATCGGTTATTTTCATCCGAAGGTTATGCCAAACGGAATGTAGTCCTGCGTTTTCATTTCCGCTTCACGCTCCGCAGCAACAATCTCAGACAGCGGCACACGGTGCGAACAGGGGGGAGTTACTGCTCAGACTGCTTTTCTGATTCGGCAATCGAGGACTTCCCCGCTTTACCGCAGGCTTCTTTGATGACATCATATCAATAAAATCTCTCACATTCTGCGGCACGTTTTTCTGATATAACTGATCGACATACTTATCAAGCTCCGCCGCAAGCGTAGTATTCTTCTGCTCTAAATACATTTCTATTGCTGACAATTTTTCTTCATTGACCGAAACTGCAACCGACTTTTTCATAGACTCATCCCCGTTTCCATATTCCATTCCTGTATTTCTTCCTGTTCCGGCTGTAGGGTTATAGCTGAAAACAGATCCATATTCTTGCCGTATATCACTCCGTAAGAGGTTTTCACAGCGCCTTTGCAGTTCAGAATCTTATTGCCGAAATCCTGTAAATCCATTTCCTCAAGCAAAGATAAAACTGTCATGGGGAAATCCTTTGACATTCCATTTTTATATATTTTCATTTATTTTACTCCTTTTCTTCAACATAGCTGATATACGGAATCTGAAGCCAGTGCGTCCATTCGCGCCCTGCAAGCTTTGTTTTTGTAACGCCTCGGAGCGTATTCATGGCTTCGATCACTTCGCCGTTGCCGATATATATACCGATGTGACCGTCCGACCAAACGGCAAGTCCGGGTACTTCCGGTATGGTATCTATCGTGCCCTTGACCTCCGCCGCAGCAAACATTCCATTCGCTCCAACATCAGCCATGCCGTTAGAACCGACCTTTATTTCTCCGCTTTTGCTGTCATACCAGCCGTACCCCTTGATGAGCCCAACGCAATCCGCCGTCCTTTTGCCGAGCCAGTTTGAACGTATAAAGTCCGTATAGCTTGTGACTTCGCTGCCGAACACAGCGGCTCTGTCCTTGAGCAAGCTTTCCGTAAGAACGTTGCCATAGGTTCCGTAGACATAACCCCAGCCGTTTTCGTGAGCCTGAATTGCCCACTGAACAAGTCCCAGATTATTTTTCTTCTTTTCGTCATATTCCTCAAACTGTATCTCATTACTGAAATTCTTTTCCTCGCCGTATCGAATATCAGGAATCTCAAACCATGCAGACCAGCTGCCCACAGAAATATCCTCTTTGACAACACCTTCGGCAACAGATTTTGCGTACACAACATTGCTTTCTCCAACGTAAATTCCAATACGATCACCGCGAATTAACGCTGTTCCAACCGTGTCGGGAAGCGTAGAAATATCGCCTTTTACAGCCGCAGAATTGTGTAGCTCCTGCATAGATTTATCGTAGTTTTCAGCTGCAATTTCACGGCTTTCCGCGTCATAGCAGAGATAGGATTTCAGCAACCCGAAATTGTCAACAGTTCTCCGGCTCAGCCATTTGTCGCAGTCTGCGGTGATATCCTGCGGATATTTTTCCTTGAGCGCCTTGTATTTTTCATCTGTCAGCAGACTGCCGTCCGTATGCGGAACATATCCCCACTGAGTTGCATATGCGTTTTCTGCCCAGCGAGCCAGGTCAATGTTGTTTTTCACATCAAGATTTAAAAACAGATTGCTGTCGATACTGACGTTTGCAATAACAGAATACGATCTCATAAATTCCTCATAGCTGATATTTAATCCGTACTTTTTATTCAGATTTTCAATCAGTTTTTCATTATTGGTTTCCTTAAAACAAGCAGAGTAATCCTTAAAAAAATTCTCACCCTTTGAAACATTTTCGAAATAGGTGAGATATATCATCTGTGCTTTTACAATCTGCGTTTTAAGACCGAGCTTTGACAGCTCGTCTGCAATTACTTTACCATCCGACTCTATCTGTGAAAGCTGTATCTTTTGCTCTGCGCTGAGATTCTGAATATATGCAGAATAATCTATACTCTCAGTATCCGCAGTGGAAAGCTGACTTCCTATTGCAAGTAAAACCATTACAGGCAGCAAGGCTACGGCTATAGCAATTCCTATTATTAAGCCCACTGCCTTCCATGTACGCTTATCCTTTGCAAGAATGACTACGGCTTTTTTGGCTATTGCGGCTGCTGTTACACTCATAATTTTTCCCTCCTTTTACTAAAAGTATAATACAAGAAAAATAACCGCATTATCTTCCTCCTGCCCTGCCGAACAGCTTATTCTTTCCTGCCGCCGCAATTACCTGCAGAAGATATCTTTCATTTCCGCATCTGTACAGACATGAACCTCTTGCAGGATATTTAAACAAATCATATTCAGCCATTTCAAGCTGCAGGGTATCAATAAATGCCTGAACCTCAATATTTCCGGGATTGAAATAGAACTGATGGGTCGGAATTGAGAACAGCGGCTTTGTAAATTCTTTGATTTCAGGCAGCAAAAAATCCTCGACGTTCTGTGACGATATCACTATCGAAGACTCCTTTTTACGCACTCGCTTCATGGCGTTTCTGATATATTCAATTGCTGTTAAATTTGAAAGAAACAAATAAAGCTCGTCTATTGCCGCAGCTGTATTTCCCTTGCCTAAAAGCTGATTGCTCATGTAGCTGAGAATGTTAAACAGCAAGGTATCTTTAAGCTTTTTGTTGGTATCCATTAGTCCCTTAACGCCAAAGCACAGAAATTCACTGTCCTTTATATTCGTATACCCGTTGAAATACTTGCTTTCAGCTCCCTTGCACATTGAATGCAGTCCAAGACAAATGTTCTGTAAATTTTCCTCTGTGTACAGACGCTTTTTCTCATGGTCGAATATCATATATTCCTTTTCAATAAGGTTATACAAATCCTCCATAACAGAATAATCAGTCGGTTTCAGCTTATCCAAGTCTGTCAGATCGTCAATATCAAATCTCGCATACAGCTTCATCAGCATAATCTCAATTGTGTCAACCTCTGCATCGGTAAAATCCTTGTAGGTTCTGAAAAAGTCTTTTAAATAGCTTATGTGCTGACTTAACCTTGTTACCTTTCGGAAGGCTTCCGGGGCGCTGTTATTATCATCGCAGGAATCAGAACTTGGTTCCTGATTTTTTAAGGTGTGCGAAATGGGTCCGGCGTCACGCTGGTCGCCGAACGACTTGGGTTCTAACGGATTTATCATATATTCCCCTGACATAAGGTCAAGGTATGTGCCGCCGAGGTTATTGGTCAAGTCCTCATACTCAGCTTCGGGATCAAGACAAATTATTGATTTCCCCGACTCTCTCATATTCGTAAGCAGAAGCTTCATTAAATATGACTTTCCCTGTCCGCTGTTGCCGAGTATAAGAACATTGGCATTTGTCTTATCATCACTTCTCTTGTCAAAATCCACCAGAATGTTCGTCCCAAACTTATCTCGACCGATATAGAAGCCTTTTTCATCGGTTTTACCTGAATAATTTAAAGGATATAAATTCGCTACAGCGCTTGCAGGCAGTACTCTTTCAAACAGCGTTCCAAACGCATTGTATCCGAACGGCAATGCCGACAGCATTCCCTCTTTTTGTCTTAACACTAACTTATCTACGGTAATTTTGGAACGGGTAAGCTCCATTAAAATATCCGATTGCAGCTCCTTTAGTTTTTCTTCATTGCCTGCTTTCAGTTCAATAAACACAGCCGTGTGCAAAAGCGGTTCTTTGTTTCGTCTGAGGTCCGCTATCAGCTGAACCACATCTTTCAGGTTATTCTCTGCCTCAATAGAATCGGTAACGTCGTTTACCGTCGTCATCAGCTTGTTTCTTCTGGCGGCGTGCTGTATTATCTGACGCTGCTCGGCGCTGTCTACAAGACGGTTATATATCCTCAGCGTTACTCCGCTTCGGTCTGCTAAGTGCGACAGTATCGCCTGTTCTTCTATTGAAGGCGGATATTCTCTCACAGCCCACACGCACTTATAGCTGTTTCCGCAGATAAATTTATCAGGAAAAAACTTAACCGTACTTGGAGCAATCCTGTCAAAAAACTCCTGTACCCTTATTTTCTCTGCCTGTTCAGCCGTCAAAATCTTTGATTTTCTCTTAATTTTTTTCATTTACCGCTGCCTCCAAATATTTTTCACCCTCAATTAATTCTATTTCTTCTCCGTTCATTGATACCTCAAAGTATATGGCAAGCATTCGCTTGATATCTTCTTTTTTCAGCTGTCTTACATCAAATCCATGTTCTGCTATCAGCTTTGACGAACGGTTTATCTGCTGAAAAATCTGACCTTCCTTTCTGTCCTTTATTCTCAGAGAAAACAGAAACTGCCTTGCAGTAGACATTTCCACCTGTATGCTGTCTAAGAACTCCAAGTCCGCTTTCAGTATATTCCTTATATCAGAATTTTTTTCTTCTTCTATCCTCTGAATAATATTTTGCTTGTTTGCGTCAAAGCACTGACAGCTGTCAAGACATATTATTTCAAGCTCAGGTATCATTGACAGCAGCGACATTAAATGATGCACCTTAACGTCTATGTTCTCATCTGAAAGCACTGATATATTCGTAGGCTGTACGCTGTAAAAAAACAAGCTCTCCTTTTTCTGTTTTCAGTCCGTATTTTCCGAAGCTTTCCAATCCTAATAACTTCTGCGTTGATTTTTTCCTCTGCTTTTTTGCTTTTCTCATTTTCTATCTCTACCTCCAATAAAATAACTGCTGTGCCGTCACAAAAAACTTAAACGCACAGAATATATAATCCATTACCGTTGTTTCCTCCATTCGTATAGACAAAAACGCAAACATTGCCGTTATTCCGAACGGTATAAACGTCCACACCTGAGTTAATATCACAACCGACAGGATGAGTCCTATGCATATAATCAAAAAATCCTTTATGCTCCACAGCCACAGTTTTGAAGCCGCTTTCAGATTCTGCGGATAAATATATGTTTTCATTAAAACCTCCTAAACTAATTTAGACGCCACAAATCTTCCGGCGTTTACAGCCGTATTAACAGTGTGAGTAACGCTCATCATATTGAATCTTACGCTTGTATCCAGTCCGAACTGCTGTGCAATTCTCGGAACCTCGCTTGCCGAAAGCATTATGCCAAGTCCTAAAAGCATATTAGTCTGCCATGTAAGCAAGCCTAAGAACAGCAGAGTGGTCTGCAGAAAAGCTGTTAAGCACAGGGCAAATATCTGTTTGCACCAGCTGTTAAAGCCGTCTGCATATCCTCTGGGAATTGAAAACATATACAGACTTCCTATGGCTATCTGACACAGTAAGATGCCGCCTCTCTTTATATTTGCAAAGAAGAGCTTTACTACGCAGTATGCAAGGGCAATCATAGTCAGGATTCCCAAAAGCCCCGAACAACCTCCCAGATTTTTCAGGGCAATCTCCGCCATTGTTCCTAAATCCGCAGATCGGTTTGCTCCGATAAACGAATCTATCAAATCCACTGAAAACGTTGTCTGCAATGTTATACAGAATTTATACAAGGCAACGGGAAGATCAGTGAACAGGCTGACTGCCATAAATCCCTTAAGAACGTTAAGGCAGGTACTTTGTATATTTGCACGTCCGGTCTGATACTCTATCGCCGTATCGAACACCGCCGCCACAAGTCCTGCCGCAAACAGCGCCCATCCGAACGCTGAAAACAGACTTAAAAATGCGTTTACCCAATTCAGGTCAAATATTTCCGACGCCATTGAGTTTATCATTCCAAAAAAATCTGCAATTGCTCCGTAAATGGTTTTAAAGAGCCATTCAAGCATTACATCCCATACAGCTTCAGAAATTGCCGAACCTACGCTCGATACTGCGCCTGATATCTTATCTCCGACCCAGACCAGCGCGTCGCCTATCCAGTCAAACATTTACACCGCCTCCTCTTTTCCCGTATAAAAAAATCAGTCCCGCAGGACTGATAATTTCTCTTTTTTTCTTCTGCCGATATTGGATTTTTCAGCTTAATGTTATGCTCTGAGCTATGAACCATTATATAGTACCTCTTGGTTCTTCTGTAGCATTTAAACCGTTCTTTTTTCCTTTTCATTTTTCCCTCCAATATTAAAAATTCAAACTGCAAACCGCCTGTTTTTCAACCTTTCACCCTATAAAGCGTAGAGCTTCTGCCGCCGGAAGTACGTCTCCTTTCCTCACGCTCAATCAGTCCGGCTTGTTCCAGATCATTCAGCGCCCGAAACACAGTCGACTTTGAAATTTTCAAGTCCGCCGCAATGGTTTTCACAGACGGAAAACACTCTTTCCTTTTTCCCGCACGGTTGGACAGATACATATAGACCGATACTGCTCTGTGGGGAAGCCCGTATTCGTAAATTTCCCTTGAGAAACTCAAACACTATGCACCTCCTGTTTTCAGCGGCTTTTTACTTTTCGGCAGTTCTTCATCATACTCTATATCGAATTCAACAGGAAGTATTTTTTTCTTCTGCGGATATTTCATCTCCGCTTCACGCATCAGTTTTTCCTTATTCATATATGTGACCTTTCTTGCCCCTTTATCTGCAAGCATATACGGTTCTTCAAATTTGATGCCCCACTTAAAATACAGCTTTAAAGGCGATATCATGGGATGCGTGCCCGTTTTCATCACGATAAACTGTCCCTTGGGCATGGACTTCAGCTCGTCGGGGGTCATCAGCGGTCTGCCGATCATCTGCAATGACTGCGATTTATCCCTGCCGTGAGAGACAGAACCGCTTAACACGGTTTGTTCTCCGAGCGCCTTGGAAAGTATCTCCGCTGACTGAGAATTCGGGGCAAACCCTCCGAATATGGTCAATTGCGTGTTGTCGGTTATGATTTCCTGACCTTCTCTGCCGTAATTTTTGTCAAGCTGCGCAAAGGACTGAATAATTGCCACTATTGAAATTCGCCTTGAACGGCTTGCGGAAAACATTGCTTCTGCACCCTCTATCTTGGGGAAGCTGCCAAACTCGTCACAGAAAAACATTACTCTGTTTTTCAGCCTGCCGCCGTTTTCATCTGCTATAACTAAAATCTCACGGTACAGCTGCTGAATTATCAGCGATACCATAAAATATTTACTGATATCTTCTTCAGGAAGCACAATGAAGATTGCTGATTTTTCACTGCAGAACTTCTCTGCGTCAATTGCCGTGCCGAAACATAGAATCTGCTCCAGTTCAGAGTCAATAAAGCTGTTAAGACGTGACAATGCGGTTGATATGATGGACATCATCGCCTGATCTGCCGCAAACAGCGCCGAACCTGCAAGCCACTTTGCCTTATGCTCGTCTGGCAGTTTTTCCATCAGGATTCTAAAACCGTTTTTCGGCTTTGCCTGACCTTTGTCTGACTTTTTGCTTTCCGCTGCAGGCTCAAGCAGATCCTGAATCAGCTTAAACACCGATACGATATGACGTTCGTCCTTGTCGCCGAATTCCGCAATCAACAGAATCAGTGAAGCCAACAGTCCCTCCGAAGCGTCGTAAAAAAACGCATTTTGTCCCATCGAAGAGTAATCTCCACCGCCTATATTTATAATGGTTTTGGCTGTTATCTTTGCGTATTTCTCCGCTTTTGCCTTTGCAGAAAGATTGGACTTATCCGCCTTGTAAATATCCATATACTTGTTTACCAGATGAAGCATATTATTTTCATCCGAGCGTGTTGGATTTCTAAGATCGATTACCGAAACATTGTAGCCGTAATACTTTTTTGCTATACTGCCGTAGTTTCGAAAAACGTCTCCTTTCAAATCTGTTGATAGAAAAGACATTCCCGATGCACACGCCGCCTCTATATTCGGATATAGGAAAAAAGCGGTTTTGCCAACTCCCGCAGCGCCTATCATCATCGTATGAACATCGCCCTCGTCAATTAAAGCATAGGTTTGTTTTCCTTTGGTTTTGCATCCTACCACCGTACCCTGAATTGACGGGAGATTCTTTCCCTGACGCCAGTTTTTCACGTCAAATGGTATCTGAACATAAGTCTTTTTTATCTCCGCATTTGTAGAAAAACGGGCTGTTCCATACTGTCCTTGTCCCACAGTCTTTTTCTTGATTCCGTTCAGGGAATAGTTATTGGAGCAGTATACCAATACTGCAAGTAAAATAAAAACGACCGACATTATAATAATGCCGATCAGCTGCGTCTGCGTCACATTCTTCTCCTTTCGATTGAAAATCTCTTTGATTTGTGGTATACTAAATAAAAAAACGGAGGTAATATTATGCCATTCATTAATATTAAAACGAATCGTCCGGTTTCTTCTGAAAAAGAAATTGCAATAAAATCTGCGCTTGGTCAGGCAATCACAGCCATTCCGGGTAAGTCTGAATCTTGGCTTATGGCGGGAATCGAACCGGAATACATCTTGTATTTCGAGGGAACAGACAAGCCTGCCGCCATGGTTGAAGTAAGCGTTTACGGACAGGCAAACCCGTCCGCTTTCAATTCGCTTACCGAAAAATTATGCACTGTTTTAAATGAACAGCTTGATATTGATCCGTCCCGAATTTATGTGAAATATACTGCAACCACAGATTGGGGATGGAACGGTTCTAATTTCTGATTATCTATATTCAAGGCACTGCGCCTCAGACGGTTCTTCCATCTGAGGCGTTTCATTCTGTAATATAACGGGAGCTTCCATATGCTGTTCCACCTCGCATTTTACTGCACAGTCTGCAAGTTCATACAGAGATTTTGCTGTCTGAATGATCTGCTCCTTAGTTCTTGCCTGCGTATGCCGCAAATCTTTTATTACCGACTGATAGGCTCTTTTTAATTGCTCCTGTTTGGAATACATTTTGCCTTTATCCGCATATGCTCTGTATTCGTCTGACAGCTTTGCTCTCAGTCTTTCAAACATGGATGCTTCCTCTTTTCTGCCGATAAAAAATGCCGAGCCTGCAAGCGCATACTCGGCAAGATAATGATATTGTCCGTTTCGGAATGTTTTTGACAGCCTGTCAATTAATCGGTCAGAACTGCATTTAAAATATTTTAAATCCGTAACTGTTTCATAATACAGACTTTTTCGTTTATGAGACACGGATTTTAAAGGCTCTGCACCGTTTCTCTCCTTTAAATCTTCATTGAAGTCCTTATTTTCAGGAATAATCCGAGATATATTTTGATATTCATGTTCATTTAATATATCAGTCAGTCTGTCGGCTGCATCGATACCTCACTCATCGTTATCCGTACACAGCACAATTTCATTCAGGTTGGAATGGGTTTCAAGAGCCGTTAAAACTGCATTTTCATACACTCCGTTCATTGCAATATATGAATGCTTACGCCAGTTTTCGGGATACAAGGTCAGGTAACTCAGCATATCGATCGGCGCTTCAAATACAAACAGCTTTCCGCTAGTTCCAAAATGAGAAAAGCTGTATCGTGTATCAGAATCCTCAATGGTCTGACGAAATGTATTTCCAAAAGAATTGGTTGACCGCTTATGCGCCTGACGGGGAATCTCGTTTTCATCGACGCCTACAAATACTGCATTGTGATGCTCCTTGTCCTCATACAGCGTATGCTGCTTGGCAAAATGAGTTATGATTTCGGGATTGATAAACCGACGCTTGATAAGATAAGCGTACACACGATGCATATTAGAATTTGCTTCTGGCAAATGAAATTCCTTGTGCGTGACCGCACCGGACAGATCGTTTCTCATTTTCTGTGATAAATTTTTATAAGGCTCGACCGGATAATATTTAACTTTCTGCCCTAATAATTCCTGCATGGCAGTCTGAAAATCCATATCATAAAAGTATCGCATGAATCTGATCGCTCCGCCGCCCACCTGATTTTTGTGGTCGAACCATGCAGACCCTCGGATCGTTATGCTGTCGTGCTTTCCGCTGCCGTCATAGTAAATCAGCTTGTATTCACGTCCTGCACGTTCCAGTTTTTCTCCCCGCATACGCAGAAACTGTTCCAGATCCACGCTGTTGGCAAGCTGTTTTTCCTCGTCCGTATACGGTATATACGGCATATTGTCACCCCCAATTGAAAAAGCAGTCCGAAGACTGCTTTTCCCTGTTATCTTTTATTACATCCCCACTATAGACCAGATATACAGCGGAGCTGTCAGCGAGAATATGAGACAGCCGAACAGGATTGCCGGAGCGGTCCATTCAAATTGACCGTGCTTGCGGTAGTCCATGTAACTTGTAGATATTTTAGCAAACAATAATACTGCCAGAACAACATCTATAACAGGGAATACCACATCGTTTACGATCGATTTTATCTGACCTCTCGCTTTTGTCCATGTGTTGCTTACTGCGTTTGCCACCTCGCCGTCTGCAAATACGGTAATGCTGCAAAACGCGGTCACAATCAATACGGTTGTAAGTACAATAAACACATTCTTTTTCATATACATTCCTCCGTTAAACTTCAATTAATTTTCCTGTCAGAACAGTCCTTGAGCTTCCCTCCGAGCCTGTACAGGTGGAAAGCGAAATCATCGGATCATCTTCACCGATATCCGGATTTCTGTAAATAAGAGAACAGCTTTTAAGCTTTGCAAGCCACTTATCTCCTGCCCTCAGAACATTATACACTCCGCTGTAACTCTGAGGCTGTGAAACTGAAAAGAACTCTATTCTGTACACACTTTCCTCAGTTGTAAGCCATCCGTACCTGTGACTGTCAAAGTAATCCTCGTTTATGAAATTTACAACGTCCGCAAACATACTTCCGTTTTGCATATTGTGACCGTACAGCATATTCACATCTCCCGAAAAGTCCGGACTGCACCGCCGGTCAAGAAAAACAGAACCCGAATACAAATAGCTCCCGTCATAGGCTCTTCGCAGGTAATATTCATTATCCTCCGACTGCATAACAGGGTAATTTATATTTGTATCGGGAATATATATCCAGCCTATCGAGCCGTCATAGCTATGATTCATTTTCCGAACCTGTTCCTTTAACTCCGCTTTATCTTTTGTCATTAGCCGTTCAGCCGGAGATACATTCAGCAAAGTTATATCCGGCATAAAAGGCTTTAGCTTTTCGTAGCTTATTTTTTGTGCAATGCCATTGTGAAACAAGAAATATACGCCCCCTGCAAGGAGGGCGGCAGCCGACACGACTGCCGCCATTTTTAACATCCTCTTACTTTTCATCTTTTCCTCCGTTCTTTTTTCTGCCCTTTAAGAAAAGCAGTACAAAAATCGAAAGTCCTGCGCCGATCATAAGAACTCCGGGAAGCTTGCTTTGATTATCGCCTGTCTGAGGAGTTATCTGCTTTTCTTCCGCTTCGTCTACCATAACTATCAGCGGATTTCCGTCATCGGACACGGCTACAGTTTCTGTATTTCCTGCCTTGACAGTACCGTCCTCAAACACTTCGAAGCTGATGTCTGTTGCTATTTCATAACCGTCGGGAGCTGCGGTTTCAGTAAGCATATATTTTCCGGCTTTCAGCTTTGTAACGATATGATTTGTACCGTCCGAAGTCCATTCGTCTATCATATTGCCTTTTTCATCAACTATCTGAAGCTTTGCTCCTTTAAGCTCATTTCCATCGGTATCACGCTTTGAAAACTCAACGGTTATCGGCTTGTTTTCAGCTGTGATTTCAACTGTCTGACCGTCCTCGGTTATATTCACCTGATACACTTTGTCGGACAAAATATATCCTTTAGGCGCTTTTATCTCTCGTACTACGAACTCACCGAAAGGAATATCGGCAAAAGAAAAACAGCCCTTGTCATCCGACTTGACTGTGATTAATGCATTTTCCTTTGTAAACTCCGTGCAGTCGGATTTAAAGAGTCCGAACACTGCGTTTTCAAGTGGTTTATTGTACTCGCCTACTTTCAGACCCTTGACTGTTCCTCTTTTAAGCTTGTTTTCAAACTCTCAGCAATCTATTGACACTACCTCTGTTTCCTGTCCCTGATAGGTAAAATCTACTGAATACTTTTCATCGCTGAGAATGTAATGCTCGTCTGCGGCAATTTCCCGAACATAGTACTTTGCAAACGGAAGCTTTTCAGAGAATACCGCTTTCATATTTTCGTCAAGACTTATTTCGGCTATAAGACCGTTTGCAGGGATAAAAGTTCCGTCAGCCGCAGTTATTTCTTCCTCTGCAAATAATCCGAATCTTACAGACTTGTATTCTTCATTTGTTCCGATTGCAAATGTTTCGTCTTGTTCCAAAATCTTTTCAAGACTGATTTCAATCCTTTGATAATCGTTGACAAACGCCGCATTTACGGTATCCCTTACTTCAATTTCCTGTCCTGCATAGGTTAATTCCACAAACTGAGACTCGGTATTTAAAACGTATCCGTCGGGAGCAGTTATCTCCTTCACTTCATACTTGCCTAAGTACAATAAGTCAGTTTCAGCATATCCGTTTTCGTCTGCAGTCAGTTCTGCAACGACATCACCGGAATTCGCTCTTACAGTACCGTCTGCGGTCAATATATCTTCGCTTGCAATGACCTGAAATACTGCGCCTGAAAGGTTTCCTATCTCAAACACAGGAGTATATGTCGTAGGGTTTTCAATCATATTTCCATCTTCGTCCGTATATGCGGAGGACGTCTTGTTTACCCTTGTAAATATATCTCCTGTTTTCTGTACGCTTATCCTGCCCTTTTGAGCGGTATTGAATTTTTCTATCGTAATTACTTCTTCCTGACCGTCAACCGCAAACGGAACAGGAGTTTCATCAAGCATATATCCGTTGGCTGTCTGCACCTCGTGAAGCTCGTAATTGCCGTATACAAGCTCGTTTGGCAGCATTAAAGCTCCGCTTTCATCGGTATAGAACGTATTTATTGTAATCTGCGAAGGATAGTTGACTGTCTGCTCTATATAGCATTCATTCCGGCAGTCCCAGACCTTGAAACCTATTCCCGAAACAGGAATAATATTTCCCGTTTCTGCGTCTTTCTTTACAATCCTTACAAGCGAAGTTAAAACGGCGTCATTAATAAGGTAAAAGTATGATTTCTCATTCTCGTTGATTATAACTTCAAAATCCTTCATCCATTCTGTGTTTTCCCAGCCCTTCGTCTGATGAACAACGTATATTCCGTAAGGCATCAGCTTGGTTTCGTCAAAACCGTTTTTATCACAAATAAGGTAATCCTTTTCAGCGTCCTTTGCTTTTTCATATGAACCTGCGGATTTTAAATATACCTCAAATTCCGCTCCCTGTTCAGGTGTTTCAATTTGCGTCGTACCGTCGTCGCTGTGCTTGACTATTGAAATCTTACCCTTGATAACGTCTTCTTTTACCGTCATTTTTACAGTATTCTTTTCAACTGTATAATTCTTAGCTTCAGCGCCTACCGAGTAAACCGTATCGTCAAGGAGGTAACCCTCGCTTGGCGTTATTTCTTTTATGGTCCAGTTATCTCCGCAGACATATTCCTTTGTCTTAAAATATCCTTTCTCATCGGTAGTATATGTGTCTACGAGTTCTTCTCCGTTATATATACCGTAAACAGCACCTGCGAGACTTCCGTCGCCTTGCGAGGATTCATATTCGCTGTCTTTCTTGATCACCTCTGCGGTAAACTTTTTAAGCACATTTTTAAACGTCTTGGTTGTGGTTGCGTCTGCTGTAAGAGTTGCTGTCTGACTTGCAGGAACAACATATTTTACCGGAACACCTTTCTCACTTATGGTATATGTAATCTTCTTATTATCCTTGTCGTAAACAGGAATATCTGAGAGCAGTGCAATACCGTCGCTGTTTGTATTGATTGTATATGTCTTTCCGTTGCCGCTGACTGTAAAGGTTCTGCCTCCGTTTTGCCCGTCCTCCGACTGCTTGTTTATTTTAATCGCTCCTTTTTTAAGAGTGTTGGAAAATGACACGGAAGCTGTTTTTCCTGCCTGAACCGTAACCTTTTTGGACTGCTGACTTTCATAGCGGACAGGAACTTTTTCGGTTACCGTATATTCCCCTGCAGTCAGATCAGGTATTTTTATTTTACCGCTGCTGTCTGTTTTCACATTATATGTCTTGCCATTGCCCTTTACGGTAAATTCAATATTTGCAACAATACCGTCCTCGGAGGTTTTGATTATTTCAAGATTACCGTTTTCAAGTCCTTTTACTGCCGCATAATATTTTCTTGTACCCGCTTTTAACTCCGCAAGCGTTTGTTTGGTATCGCTTGTCAGCGTCAGAAATCCGGTAAGCTCTCCTGAATCGCTTAAATTATTTTGAGTTAATGTCACAACTGCTGTTTTTCCGTCGTCTGCTTTAACTTTCAGGCTGTTTCCGGATTTGGACACGACTGTTCCGCCGCTTATTGAAGCGTCAAAGTTTTTAAGCTGACCGTTTTTATCCGCAAAGGTATATGTACCGTCAGCTCCTGCTTTTACTGCCTCATCCTTTGCAGTCGCTTTTAAACTGTATGCAAATGAAACGGACTTTGAGTTATTCTTTATCCTGCTTTCATAATCGTAGTAATATTCGCTTACTTTCTGTGCCGCATAATCGTCCTTAAAATTACTGAGCTCCTTTTCAACCGATGTATATCCGTTGTTTACACGCTTGAAATCCATATCTCTCTGTCCTACGATAACTTCCCAAACCAGAAGCTGAGTTGCCGTATACTTCAGATACGATTCAGCCGTATCAAGCTTGCCTGTGTATGCATACAGAAAGGTTCTTCTGAGAACCGCCTGAATTTCGTCGGCAGACAATGTTTTATTTCTTACGGTTTTCAGATATTCTGCAGCTGCATTTTCATTATACATATCTCCGCTTAAAACATGCTTGCCGGGTTCAATGCAGTATACCGCTCTCGTACTGTCTGACGTATGAATTATGCACCAATAGTCCTCCGCATTGAGCGTATATCCGTCGCCTATAGTCAGCTTGCTCTTGGTTGCAAGCTCATATGCGTTTACTATCTGTACCTTTGTTTCATCTGCGAATGCCGTTAACGGCAGCATTGTTAATATCATTACGATCGTCGTCATTATTGACAACATTCTTGTTGTTAGTTTTTTCATTAATTTCCTCCTAATAAATTATAGTTTAAGTCAAGCCTTTTCAAAGGCTTGCGGTTTACAAAGGCAGGAGCCTTGGACGCCGTCCGCAGACGGCGAAATCCCTGCATAAGGAGCTCCGCACAGGGTGAATTTTCAAACAGTTCAGTGAACTGTTTGAAAAGAGAGGCATGCGCTGCTCTTAATTGAAGCCTGCACACGGCAAACGAATATTTATTATCAAATCACATTCCCATCTCCTGTTCCGGATATTCCTCGATTTCCTCCGTTTCCTCCTGTTCTTCGGATATCTCAATTTCCGAAGCCTGAATCTGCTGAAGCTTGATATCGTATGCATTCAGCACAGATTTATTAAGAGCTTCCCTTGCTCCTTTTGATATGGGGTGAAAAGTATCTCTGTATTTTGTTTTCCCATTACTGTCCTTATACTGTACTGACGGCATTGAAACAAACCGTCCCTTTTCAGATTCACAAACCTTAATTCCGTGTACCGCAAACGCTCCGTCAAACGATACGCTTGCATATGCCTTTACCGCCGAATCCGGATTGTTCACTATTTTATTGATCGCTGCTTTTACTTTCATAACAAATCTCCCATCAATTTCATTTCTGTACGCCGCACTGATTCAAAAGATATACGGCAAGCTCGTATTTTTCCCTGTCCTCCAGACTGTTTACCGCCTGCGTCAGCGCCTCTTTATCTCCCCTGCAATTGCCGCAGAGCTTTTCTTTTGTAATAATAACGGATTTTCCGTTAAGCTGAAAGCTTAAAATATCGCCCCTGCCAATATTTAAAGCCGACCTCATTTCATACGGTATCGTTATTCTTCCTTTTTTGCCTATGATTCTGTAAATCCTGTACATTCCTTATCCCTCCGCCGATTCTTCTGCCTTATCAAGAAACAAGGCTATTTCAAATTCTCCGTCAAGTTCTAATTTAAACCTGAGCTTTATTCCCTCCGGCAGATACACCTTCGGAATATATATCATGCCGTTTTCAACCGCTGCGCAGCCTGTGATCTCGTTCTTTTCCACCATATACTTAACCTCCGTTTTCATCGTCAAAGAGAGAAAACTGTTTTACCATATTTCTTCTCTCGCTTGTATCGTAATTTGATATAAATAACTCCTTGTACATACAGCCGCTCTCATACCTCTGTGCAAGATTATTCAGTCTGCTGATTTCTTCAATACGGACATTCGGTTTATCCCATATCTCACGAATTTCGGGACAGTCATTGTAGGAAATCAGAAACTTTCCGGTACAATTCAGAAGCGTATCACGAAGCCTGATATGATCCTTTTCGCTGAATCCTACGTCTTTATAGTAATTCTCCGCGGCAAAATACGGCGGATCACAGTAAAAAAAGCTGATAGGGCGGTCATACTGCCTTATCAGCTTTTCAAAATCTCTGTTTTCCACTACTACCTTCTGCAGTCTGCGCGACGCCATATCTATCTGCGGAAAATCCGCCCACATGGAATGAGGCTGACTTCCGAAGCTGTACAGACCTGAAGCGTAGCTGTACCGTATCAGCTGATAGAATTTTGCCGCCCTGTCAACGTCCTTTAACTGACTGAACAAGCCTTTCTTATGCAGACTTGCAATCCAATTGAAATCTTCCCTTGAATTGAGCACATACCGAAGCTTATATTTCAGCTTATCCGGCTTATCCCGTACCACACGGTACAGATTGGTGAGATTGGAATTGTAATCGTTTATCACCTCAAAATCCATTCCGGGCGGTTTATGGAACAGTACCCAGCCTGCACCTCCGAACACCTCGATATACCTTTCATAATACGGGGGAAATCTTGCAAGCGCTGCGTCCCGAAGAGCTTTCTTTCCCCCTACCCAAGACATAAAGCTGTTCATATTTCTCCTTTCTGCCTTTGCCAACCGCAGAAAGGATACAACAAAAAAGCCGCCTTGCCCGCTGTCGGCAAAACGGCTGTGATTTATTATTGATCAGAGCTTTTCTTATCCTCAAGCTCTTTATTAAGTCTGTTTATTTCCTTATCGGCTTCCTTCGCCGATACAAGCAGACAACCTGTAAACAGTCCTGCAGTACCTCCTATAACCATCCCGATAAATAAGTACACCATTTATATCACCTCCATTCCCATTTCTACAGTTTCTTCCTCGTCAACTGATGTTATTTCAACATATTCACTTATAATGCCAAGCGCTTCATCATAGCTGCCGCAGAACACGATTCGTTCGCGCATTTCCTTTGCCTCATCTGCCATATCATTTTCTTTAAGCGTATTTGAGGCTATTCCCAACAGATTGAATATGTTTCCGTTCTGACCTATCAGAGGACAGTTTGGTTTTTTCTGCACCTGTTCATTCTCCGCAGTAAAACCTCCGAGCCTGTTGGGAACATAATCGGAAAGCCATGTGCCTCCGAACTGCTCGTGCGTCTGCAGTCTCCACATTGCAAGCTTTCCCATTTCAAGCTGCACATCTTCAAACGGGAACAGGATACAAGTCAGATTTTCGTTTTCAAAAGCGTAACAGTTTTCAAATCTGCTGCCGTTTATCAGGATACCGGCTTCTGTCAGCATATCGTTTATTCCGTCAACCCATTCCTGAAGGTCGCCTCCGCAGCCTTGTATCACCAGTCCCTCATTGTTTTCCATCCTACGAAGCTTTTGTGCTTCAATCCTTATTATGCTCATAACTGTGTCATCTCCATTCCCATATCTTCACTTTGCTCCGAACTTGTAATCCAAAAGTCCTCCAACCTCATTGTTTCGCCTAAAAAATTAGGTTCTGTATCCTTATTAAGCGGTATATATCCCTTTTCCCCTAGCTCTATTTTTTCCTTTGTTATGACTGAACCGCCATGATTAACTGTAACTATATTTTCAATTGACGCAAATCTATCCCCGTTGTCTGATTCACGAAGATGATAGCAATACAGTCCTTTCGGAATATTATCGGCCGTAAGACGTTCATTTGTGAAAAGAGCCTTTACTCCCGCAGCCTCAATAACTTCATATTCATCATCAGGCAGACAAATATATTCTTTTTCGCTTGCATTCAGGAAAAGTGCATAATCCTGCGGACTAACATCCATAACAGAAGAGGCAAATTCAATCCTGTCCTTCTGCGTGTCAGGAAAGTATTCCTCCACACGTTCTCCCTCTCTATAGCTGTATCTGCCGCAGTTCATTCCGATATCCTCATCTGCCCACTCGTGGGTATGATTCGGCATTTGTTAACCCCCTTTCAAACTCTAAAATATTTCCTGCGATTGCTTCCATGACATTTACCGTTATTGCGTTGCCGGCTAATTTATACAATTGTGCGTCCGACATTCCGGATTCCTGCACTTTACGGAACTGTTTATCGGTAAATGCCTGCAATTTCCAACATTCCACAGGCATAAGTCTGCGGATTCGTCCTCTGTGAACGATTCCATGGCGGTCTGTCACGGTAAGCGTAAACATCGGCTCGTTCGGCTCTTTGATTCTTCTGCCGTTCTGACGGGTTTTATCCTTAAACGGATTTATTATCGCTCTCGGTCCTTCTTCCGTCAAAACTCCTGAACGCTCTCCTTTATGTTTACCATTGGTTATTCCCAAATCATATCGTGTATGCAGACATCTTGCATTCTCTGTTATTTTCGGATTTTCATTTAAATCTACAAACACCGCCGAATGCTCTCCTTTTCTTTTACTCACCCCACTGTCCTGATGCGCTGTTATACATCTTGCTTTTTCTGTTAAATTGGGCGGCGGATTCATATCTATTAAATACAATCCCGTTTTTCCTCCCATTCCTCCCGAACCGCTGCACTGCGTGGAAGCAAGTCCGTCAGGCACATATACCCGTGATCCCTGACTTCCTCCGATCAACTGTTTCAGCTTTGTTTTTTCTCCGCTGTCATTGCTATCTTCATTGCCGCTTTCTCCGAAAGCCAATATTTCGGCGGGACTTCTTTCTCCAAGATATCCGATAAGATACACTCTTTTCCTGTCCTGGGCGACTCCGAAATCTGCGTTGTTAAGCACACGCCAACACATACTGTACCCCAGTTCGCAAATCTTTTCAAGGATGATTCCGTAGCTTTTCCCCTGCGAATGACTAAGCAGTCCGGCAACGTTTTCAGCAACAAAATACTTGGGCTTTTTGGCTTCAAGGAGACGAATATATTCGAGGAACAGATTTCCTCTGTCATCCTCAAACCCTTTTCTGAGTCCGGCAGCCGACCAGCTCTGGCAAGGCGGGCCTCCAACGAGGAGGTCAAAGTCCGGCATTGTTCCGTAATCGATTTTTGTAATGTCTTCATAAAATTCCTCTTTTCCTGTGTCAAATAATAGTCTGTAGGCCTTTTGAGCAAAGTGATTTATCTCGCACCACCCTACAATCTCAAACCCTCCTGTTTTTTCTAATGCGCTGCGGAATCCTCCGATTCCTGCAAACGCTTCAAATACCCTAATCATTATCTATCTCTCCTTTCAGATTTTGGGCACAAAAAAAGCGGCTAAGTCTTTTTTGACCTAACCGCCTACATTGACATATCCATTTGTATTTCTTCGGTGATACTCTCACTTTCCTCAAGCTGCTCCGCCTGACTTTCTTCCGGCTGTATTACATGAAATCTGTCCTCGCCGGGAATCAGTGAAAGAGAACTTCCGTTATCCCATTTCATTATCAGTTGACCTGCATCATCCACAAACTGAACTGTTCCCCTTGAGCCTGACGGAATTGGGAACGGATCATTTTCCATACTGTCAAGGCAGATTCTTGTGCCTTTGGGATACCGCCGTTTAAGCGCTTCTACTTTTTTCTCATCATAAATCATACGTTTCACCCCTTACATTGATATATCCATTTGAATTTCTTCCTCAATTTCCTCTGCTGCAATTTGTTCTGTGGATTCCTGTTTCTGAGTCTGTGAAAGCGTTCGTATATGATCTTCATACAGAAGCTTTGCATTCGGCACATATTGCGAATACCGTGCATAAGCCGCACCCTCCGATTCAATCAACATGCCGTCGCCTTGTTCTTCATCATAGATCAACAGACAATGATAATTATTATCACTGTCACAACGCATCAGAGCTGCATTTGCTTCAATCAGATAGTTATCCTGCAGCGGATGTCTTTTCAGACTTTCAAACCCAGCATGGGAAACCGCTGCTGCTTTTACCACCACACATGAATTTGTTCTGTACTCCGGTTCTTTGCGGAGCAGATTGGTGTTAATTATAAGTTTGCCGTTCATTGTCATTCCTCCCTTGTTTTATCTTAGTCTATAATAATCATTACCACATATGATTTCACCACCTTCATATAATAAAAAAAGCCGTCTATTATTGCTTTTGTGAATCAGCAATAAAAACGGCTTTAATTTTTTCTACATATACAAAAAGGCAGACTTGAGTTCTATTTCTCAAATCTGCTTTAAATTATTTTCCCTCATGTACGGTTCAAATCCTTCTAGTCGGCTGAAATTGCCCAAAAGCATCTACGGTTTTTTATCTGTTTTTTTCATCCTCAAAACATGAAAAAAGCCCGTAAACACGGGCTTTGAGGCACTGTCATCTATTTTGTCAGTGCTATATGGCAGGGGCAGAAGGATTTGAACCCTCGGCACGCGGTTTTGGAGACCGCTGCTCTACCAACTGAGCTATACC
>ERZ827469.221-NODE-221-length-75553-cov-7.581472_pt1 | contig 75553 bp, 66 predicted proteins | sample MGYA00519917_ERZ827469 | MGnify/ENA primary metagenome ERZ827469 (study PRJEB31778, sample SAMEA3449314) | human gut metagenome | biome: human gut; feature: human-associated habitat; material: faeces | place: United Kingdom | collected 2010/2012 ... | reverse complement strand
AGCGGATTGGCATAAATACGTACACTGTGGTCAATGCAATACTGACCTCCAAACGCGTGGAACAACAGACCTACCGAAGTTGTATGGGGCTTCTGAAGCTTGCTGAGAAATACTCAGATGCATTGCTTGAAGCAGCCTGTAAAAAGGCATTGTCCTATACATCTTCGCCCAGTTACAAGAGCATAAAGAACATCCTTGTAGCTGGTTCTGTGAAACCGGAATCAGAAACTACTGAATCGCTATCTCTGGAAGTTTTTTGTCATCAATTTAAGTCTTCGTCTTCCGATGTCTCTCCCTTGATGTACCGAAGAATGTCTTCGTAGCTTCGTGAGCTGTCAGCGATTGCTTTCATAAGCTCTTCGCTCTGCAGTGCTTTCCGCTTATCCAACAGTTCCTTCAACTCCTTCGTCAGTTGGTCATACTGTTGTCTATTCTTGCTAATTGCTGTTTCAAGCCTATCGATTTTTTGTTTCAGTGTATCTTTACTGATTGTTCTTGCCATTACTTTGTTCCCTCCCGAAGTGTTTCACTAATAAAGGCTGCCTTATATTTCACGTGAGATGATTCGATGCCAAAAGCGCTTAAGATTTCTTTCTGTGTCTTAGTCACTGCATGATCCATCCGATACACGTTATCCAGATGCCTGCACAGCTCGATTTTCTCCAGTTCCCGAATAGCTGCAGGTACAGTGAAATAATTCGGCTTTTTTACCATCGTGCTTACTTTATCTTTTAATACAGTATAAATTCGGCAACGAATGATCAGAGCAATAAATCCGATGAAAATCTTGTTGTCCGCAGCTTCCTGCGAGGCAACGCGAAGTACCCCGTTTCCAAGATATGACTTATCCGCGCGAAACAGTTTCTCCGATACGTCTCGGTTTTTATACAGGCTGATTGCCTGCTTTGCGTTCATCTTTTCTGATGTGATGATGGCAAAATAACCACACAATTCCAGTTCATCCCTGATTATCTGAAGCTTAGGTTCTGCATACACAACCCCCCCGCTTTCCTTATCCCGGTGCAGGAAGAAGTACTTTTCAAATGTCGGTCCGAACTCACGGTCTTCATTGCGATGTGCATCCAGAAAACTCTGCATCTGCTGGATTTTCTCTTCAAATCTTGCGCGTTCACCGGCGGCTTTCGCTGCACTGTAGTACATATGCACATACCGTTTTCTGGTATCTGATGCATACACGAACGTGTGAACCGTCTTCCCATATACGCCAAATTCAGCGATCTGATTTTCCCAGTTGCTCTCGAAAGAGCCTTTCTGCTGGTGTATCTGATCATGGATGAAGTCCTTGATTCCTTTCACCATTATAATAAATGCAAATCCGTTGTCATCCATAAACTTCAAATTTTCCTTACTGAAATAGCCTCGATCCAGAATGAATCCTATATTGTTGTAGCTATACCCTTTCACTTTTGCAATCATGTACTGTAGCTGTGAAACATCATTGATGCTTCCCGGATACTTTTCATACATCAGTGGCTCACGATTATTTACGTCATAGCTAATCGCATAGTTGAAGATAGGCAATCCGGCATCAGTCTTCGCCGCACCATACTCAATCATGCTGACGTCACCGGCTTCGCAGTTCTTGTTTGTGGAATCATATGAGACGTAAATACGCTCACGCTTATTACGTTCTTCATTCCAGAGATTCAGAAAAATCTGACGCTGGTCACCGCTGGAATCTCGCAGAAAATCAGATATTGTTGAATCACTGTAAGCTCTCATATTTGGCGTAAAGAGCGGATGATTATACGCATAGTCAGGATAGTACTGTGCTGCGTTGTTTTCAGTGATAACAGAGTATGCTGCCAGGTCTAAAATCAGTCCGCTGTTTCTTATGCCAAAGGCAGTCTCTAATTTTTCGACCAGCCCAAGCTCCTTCACCACCTTATTGATTACCATGTATGTGCCAGCTTTAAGCGCACTGCTTCTGCCAGCATCCGCACGTTCCTCTGGAACTTCCACATCTGGAAAAAACTTTCGAAAGTTCTCATTCGGACGCATCCTATTCGGATCTTCATCCGATAGTTTTCCAATCGTTGACCTCTTCACAGTAGTGTACTTACGCTTCGGGTCATACACACGCTCGTACTCATAGTACACATACTTTGCACTTCCCTTCTCACGAAAAGTAATTTTTCCCTTCTCATCTGGTACATTCACAAGATAATCAAGATACATGGCTTTCTCCTAAATCAATAGTTGTATTTACAACTAAATGTAGTATATCAAAAAATCCGCATAATTGCAAGTTAAAATGCGGATTTTCAAGGATTTTTATCAGTTCAGTTTCGTACGATTTTTCTTTAGTTGCACGTTTTACTGGAAGTTAACAGTCCTTTTTTGTCCATAGTAACCTCCTAAAAAATATATAATATTTAAATTGTTCTATTATCTCAATTTAAATTAATCAATTTGTGAACAATGCATTAGTATTCAAAATCAACTGCTAATAACCTACATCAACTATCTAATCTATCATCTATAAACGTTTTTGAATCATTTTCTGATATTTTTTTGCAGGAACTCCTGCAACTGTAATCCCATTTTCATTTATACTTTTGACTACAACACTATTTGCTCCAATTACGCAATTATTTGCAATTGAAATATCGCCTATAATTTTTGCTCCTGTCCCAATAAACACATTATCGCCTATAGTTGCCGCCTTCTTGCTACCCCCAGTCGAGCCAATGTTTACTCCTTCTTGAAGTCTACAATTTCTTCCTACTTTTGCGTTACCAATCGTAATAGTTCCATAATGTGCAATTGAAAGTCCAGGACCGAAGCAATTCAGCGGAACAGTAAACCCCAATTTCACCGAACACTTATGATATCTATATTTAATCCATGCTCTATATGGAAACCAAATTATATTTGATAAACAATTAGTTACATATTCATTTTTTCTTAACAATATCTCCCACTTCCAAATTTCATCTTTAATAATACTAGGCTTATCATCGTCTGAATAATGTAAAGCCAATTTATCTTGATTTAAATAATATTTTAAATCTTGTTTTGAGTGAATCATATTACCCCTCCTCGAATCGATATAAATAATTATATAATTCATTTTCAATATAATCTATTTCTGCTAAATCACAGTTTATTTTTGTCCATGTATGCGTATTTTTAATCGAATTCTCAGGATTAAAATATTGCATCTTTTTTGCCTGTTCATTAGTTTCTAACCCTAGCCAATCAGCAATTTTTTTTGCGGTATTGTCATATTTATACACCATATCCTCAAACTGAATAAAACAAATGTTGTCATCATTCAATTGTTCAATCAATCTATGATTTCTCGTGTACTTAAACCATTTACAAAAATCTTCAACATCCGAAGGAATAATACCATCCTTCCAAACATATTTTTCAAGTACAAAAATATCCCGAGGATCACGATCCACAACAAAAACTTTGATATCATTGAAATATCTTATATAACGTTTTAAATTTGTCGGCGGTACTATTTGATCGACCATAACAATATCTGCGTTCTGACTTACAGAGCCAAATAAATTTTCAATATATCTTTTTGTACACTCTAAAAACTTTTTCTCTGTGGGATGTGCACAATATGTAATTTCTTTTTTCATTGTGTTTAAAGTTCTTTCTGGCTGATTTCTCCAGACTGTCAATTTCAGTATCTTGTTTAAAATTCTTTTTCGAAAATAAAAAAAGTCTCCTTTATCTAATAAATCATACTGCCACCAACCTTTATAAGTAAAATCTGTCAATTCATCTATATAATCATCAGAACATTTTTTCCAATTTCCCTTAAAAAACTTTTCATATTTTTTGCTAAAAATATTTCCACAATAAAACCCAACAAGTTTTTTATATCTCTTAATTGCATGTCCTGAATTATGTCTATTAAAATTTTCAACTAGATTATATTCTAAATCTGAAACCCCATCCGGGTCTTGAATAAAACGGAATTCTTCATCTGTAAAAGAATATACATTTTCGAATTCAGAAACAAAATCTGTAATAGCACTCGATCCACTCCCATAATAACTTGCACATGATATAAATCTCACTTTTATTTACTCTCCCATAATATTTTTAATTATTTTTTCTAACTGTATTTGTATTTCTTGTGGTGCAAAATCCTTGATTCGCTCTTTACTTTTTTCTTTATATTTAAAATATAGATTGGGACTTTCAACTAATCTAACCACTTTTTCCGCCATATCACTTGGATCACTTACCCTACACAATAAGCCATATTTATTGTCACCTAATATTTCTCTCGGACCCGTTTTTGAATCTGTCACAACCATCGGTAAATCATATGCTAATGCCTCTAACATAATGGTTGGTAATCCTTCTCCAGCAACACTTGCATGGACTAATGCAAAAGCAGCATTATAGTAGTCTTGGACATCTAAGCGACTTTCTTCAAAATGAATATGCTTCTGAATATCTTCAGGAAAAGATGTCACTAACTCTTTTACATCATCTTCATTAGGACCATTTCCTACAAAAACCAAATCAAGATTTTTTCCATATTTTTCACGAACAATTTTCAACATTTTCGCAACAGTAAATTGATCTTTATGTGGATATTCAAATCTCGATACCATTAAAACAAATCTTCCATACTTTTGTTTTAATTGTTGTACATGATTGCTGTCGATTTTCCGTTCATTGATAAACGTCGGATTATATAATTTACTAATGTTTAAATGTAATGAACGGTTATATGTTAATACTTCTTCTTGCGCATCTGACACTAATACAATTAAATTTTTTATTTTATTATATAATTGATAATAACCATCTGAAATTAATAAATAACTATATAATGCACCGTGAAGCCAACACATTTTTCTTCTAGTCTTCATGAAATTATTAGCTACAAAACTCAAATCATTAAAATGTCCTGAAAATGCTATACTTAAATCATATTCTTCTCTAAAATGAATCCTAAACATGAGCTTATATATCGCATTGAATAACTGTAAAATAATCTGAGTCCCTAAATAAACACCTGTTCCAACGATTCCTTTTTTAACTAACTTGGCATATTGTTCTGATGCAAATTTTCTCGAATAAAAAAAATCTATGTATTCACATTTCTCTGGAAATTCCTTTTTCATCTCATAAAACTTAGGTTTTAAGTTAATTATTGTCACATCATTTCCCATCTGACACAACATTTTGGCATAATCTGAGCCTACTCGTTCTACTCCGCCCATTTGAAGTCCGTCAAATATCATTGCAATTTTCAATTTCACATACTCCTCTCTTTCTATTCAAAAAATCATCCTAATTATGCTCTATCCCATATACCATTAGTAATATATTTTTTCTAATTCCTCTGCAGTATTTTTTATATCAAATCCAGCTAACTGCACAGCGCTTGACATACTCTGCCTTTTATCTAATGTAGAAACAATTTTATCAATCATCTCAACCCAAGCCTCAATATCTTCATTTAATGACATTCTATATATATTTTGTGTCAAATCAATTTCAGGTGTTATAACATCTGAGATTAAACATTTCAGTCCTGTACATTGTGCTTCAACTAAAACCACTGGAAGTCCCTCATAATGTGATGGAAACAAAAATAAATCTATTCCTTGGTCTATATTATAAATATCTGATCTACTACCCATTAAACATATTTTTTCTTCGAGTTTTAAGCTTTTAATTTTAGTCTCTATTTTTGTTTTAAACGGACCATCTCCTACTAATACTAGAATTGCTTTTGGATTTTTTTTAACATACTCTGCGAACACATCTATGATAAACTCATGGTTTTTGGGATATGTCATACTTCCTACGTGTCCAATTACAGTATTACCTTGCCAATCATTCTCTAAACGAACTCTTTTTCGTACCGATGTCGAATAGGAAAATCTATTTATATCGATTCCATTACGAATTATTTTATACTTTGCATGTTTTCCAAACAACCATTGACCTGCCAACTCTGAACATGCAAATCTATAAATATGCAAATTCCGTAAAAAAGGTCTAAACATCATATGAAGCATAGGGTGATATAACGTACTAGTCGAATGAGAATGAACAATCACCTTTTTGATTCCTGCATTTTTTGCTACAACTGCATTCAAAAAGCCATCCATTGCATGTTGCGTATGAATGTGAAAAACTTTATATTCATTATTATGCGTTCTTAAAAACTTTGAAAGAGCATATAATCTGTCTACCAATTGTATTTTATAATGTCCTAATTCTAACGAGAAAATCTTTCCACCCAACCCGGTAATATCATCATCATAAGCTCCTTTTTCATTTATTGTGCATAAAAAATCAAATGTAACTTTTTTCTTATCAATGGCTTTAAAAACATTCATTATAAATGTTTCCTGCCCGCCTCTGTTCATTATAGAAACATAATGTAATACTTTAGTTTGTTTATTATCCATAGCTGTTCCCCTAGTTATTCAGAATCAAATTTTTATTATAAAATCTTAATTACCTATGTAAGCTAATTACTCCACTCCCACCTGAAATGTAAAAAGTATCACCTACAATTAAATCACCCATATTACTAACCATAAATACCGCTAAATTTGCAATTTCTTCTGGAGTCGCATATCTACCTATGGGCGATTTTTCATGGCTAATTTCATCATTTTGACTCATATTTAACATTTCCGTCGCAGTAGGCCCTGGTCCAATTGCATTAACCGTTATCCCATAAGGTATCAGTATATCCGCTAACCCCTTAGTCATTCCATCTATTGCCCATTTAGATATTGCATATGGTGTTGACGCCGGTCTAAGTGCAGAAGCCGAGGATACATTCAATATGTGTCCTTTAATATTGTTTTCAATCATTCTTTTAGCTATTATTTGAGATAAAAAATATGTTCCCTTTACATTGATATTATATATATTATCAAAAGTTTCTTCTTTAACATCAAAAAAACTATCTCCATTATTTATACCTGCACAATTTATCAGAATATCGATTTGACCATTAAGTGAATTAATTACATTAGTAATACTATTTATAGACCGTATATCAAGGATTACATATGTAATATTTCCAATTTCTTCTGATATCTTTTTTAATTTTTTTTCATTTACTCCTGATATAATTACGTTCGCGCCACATAACTTCATTTTGTTAGCTATAGCTCTACCAATTCCCCCGCTGCCTCCTGAAATTAATACAGTTTTCCCCTTAAACAATTCTGTAGTTTCTTTAGAAATATATATTGGAATTTTTTCTTTCTTTTTTATGTATGAAATTACATGCTTAATTTTTGTTTTTATATTCATTTTTTACAAGTGCCTCTCCATATATAATCATAAAACACAAACTTTATGTTGCGAATTAATCTAGAATATTATTATCACTGAATATTGTATGTTATTTATTTTTTAATGTTTTTTTTATCTTACGATATTTTTTTTCTCCTAAAAAATTCTTTGCCATATCCTTTGCAACACTTTTCGGTGTTTTATACAAATTATATACAATCTCAAGTGCTTTACTCTCTTTATCAGTCTCCGTAAACACCTCAAAGATAATCGGTTTACTATGTAAATTTTGATTCCAAAATATCTGGGAATTTCTTATATACTCATTTTTATTATCAGCTTCCAGATAATCAAAACCTAAATCCGTTGCAATATTTTTTATCAGAGTTCCTGACTTATTTCCATAGTGCTTCGCCGCACAAATGTAATCATCTGCAAATTCACCCAGCGGCGAGCCCCAATTACCATAATTTCTAAACTCATTCCCCTTCCCATTATTTATAATCATAATCCTAACATTATTACCAATGTGTCTATTTCCAATAGAATTAAGATCATAAAAGAATGCTAAATCTCCAACTATACCAAAATACAATTTATTAGGATTTGCAAATGAAGCACCTATTAAACTCGATACACATCCATCAATTCCAAATCCACCTGTATTACAATAACCTAGAGTACCTTTTGTCATTTCAAAAAAATTCCAACTTCTAAGAGAATTTAAAATACCAAAATGTATAGAAGATTTTTGTGGAATCATTTTAGATGAATAATTTGCAATCCATACATTTGAAAATGGTATTTCACCTAATTGTTCATATGTTTTTTTCAATTCACTTTCCCACAAATCATAATAAAGATTTTGATTACTTACTCCAACATAATCATCTATATATTTATTAAAGAAATAGTTCTCTGAAACTTGAAAAACTTTAGTTAACACCTTAAATGTATCTCTTAATTCCCCATCTAAATTAACTCGCCATACCTCCTTTGGGTATAGCTTCATATAAGCTCCAGACATTTGACCTATATGAATTAAAACATCTATTTTTAAGCACTCTGAACTATAATTATTCTGCGAACATAAAATATTAGGTAATATTCTATATCTTCCCCAATAATTACTTGTTTGATCACATAACACAACCGCACCATATTTGCAACAAAAATTATCTACTATACATATAAGCTCATTTGTCCATTTAGTGTGAGAGCCAACAAAAATAGCTATTTTTTTATTTTCCAAAGTTGGGAAAGGATCTTCATAACTATACTGTTCAATTAAGCGTACAGTTGGTAATTTATCTATTGTAAAATCATCTGAATACTTTGTTTCTAAATCCAGGTGAACCGGTCCGCCTCCGTTTCTATAAAGCTCAATCAGTGCTGAATTAATTTTGTCAATAGCATTCCATCTCTTTTCATCATTAGAAACTGATTCAATATAATAACTTCTTTTAACTAAGTCATTTGGAACACTTGATTTATCCAAAACCTGTGGAATATATTGTCCAACTCTCTCACGTGGCTGACAAGATGTGATTGCCAAAATTGGTATTTGACGATAAAAAGCTTCAGTTAATGCTGGCATATAATTGCGCGAAGCTGTAGCACCTGTACAACTTATAACTACTGGTTCTTGCAACTCCACAGCCAATCCACAAGCCATATATGCTGCTGATCTTTCATCAACACAAGAATATACTTTAAAATATTTATCACTCTGAATACTTGCTACGAAACATATATTTGTGCTACCTGGACTTACAATCACATTTTTTATACCACGACGTTTTAACAAACTAATTAATATTTGCACGTTTTCTTCTATTGAATAATTTATGTTTGATGTTTTCATTTAAATCTCCTTATTTTCTTTCGGCCATAATCTTTTTAATAAATGTAACTATATTTTTAAAATTAATCAAAATTATAAATGCAATAACGAAAACAAGTCCATATCTTATAACAGGCATTTTATATGTTATCATTAATAAATAACCTGATAAAACAAACAGGACAATAATACCCAAAATCAATTTACCATTATAAATTTGCTTATTTTCTAAATAGTCTTTAATTATTTTTTTCATAAATATGTAATGAAACAACGAATATAAAATATAGCAAAATAAAGTAGTATATCCAGCTGCATAATATCCATAAACTCCAATAAAAATATAATTCAAAACAATATTTATTACTGCACCAATTAACGTTGCAATTGTAATGTATTGAGTTTTTTTAAAATAAAATTCAAATACCGCGAAAAAAGTATATGTAAACATAAAAAACACACTCATTGCAACAGGAGGAATAATCCATATAGCATTATAATACTCAGTTGGTGCAAAAAATCTCACTATTTCTGGAGCAAGTGCTATTAATATAAGATTTACAATTGCCACTAAGGCAAATGCAGGATATGCTATTTTTTTTATACTATTTGTTTCATCATTTTTTATTTTTTTGTACAGCCATGGTTCTATAGTTTGCATAAGCGCAACATTAAAAATCGACATAATTTGTGAAATCGAATATGCTAAACTGTATATTCCTGCTTGTTCTGCTCCAACCATTTTTCCAATCATAATACGATCAGAACTATTTAAAACTGTTTGCGACAAATAATGAGGTATCAAAGGTATATTAAACGACAAAGCATATTTCCATATTTTCTTATCATAAAATATTTTACCACTTTCTATTTGTTTCCAAAATAGCACAAAATAAAAGCAGAAATTCACAATCAGAATACCAATTATCCTTGCATTGACTTTATCAGATTCAAAGTTCATTATTACAATCTGAACAATTGGAGATACAACACTTGTAATCATAGATAAACTAACTAGTTTAATATATGACAATGCAACTCTTTGATAAGCAGCCCAAAAATTATATACCCCAGTTGTCCATATTATTAAGAACATACAAATCATTTGAAATGTAGTTATATTCAAAATATTATTAATGTATTTTTTAAAAATCAAATATACTACAAACCAAATTACTACAAGTGTCAACATCAATCCTTGCATTGCAGATGTGAATTTTTCCTTTTCATTATCATAGGTGACAAGACCTCTTATATACACACCATAAAACAAATTAAATGTAACAATAATTGTAATAATCCCATACCATGAGTAAAAAACACTAAACTCCCCATATTCATTAGTTGACATAATTCGCGTAAATATCGGAGTTGTAATAACTGAAATTCCTCTTTGAAAGAAAGACGAAATCAGGAACCAAAATGACGCTTTAATTTCTGCTGGAAGTTCTTTGTACTTTTTAAATAATTTATCAATCATAATTCCTCACTAAATACTAGTTACTATTTCTGCCATATAAGATTCATAGTATTTTGCAAATAATATATCTGGATTCTCTATACATATTCTCTCATCTTGTAGAAATGGTCTAGCTAATAAATAAGCTTGTTCTAGGTCGTTTGCTTTTTGAACTGCTCTTGTATCATAACATCCCCTAAACCACTCTAAACCTGACGTCACTTTATGATCGTTTGTTTTTACAACAATTACTGGGGTATTGGCTATTAATGAAAAAATAGTTCCATGATAACGATCCGTTATTATAACTCTGTATTGAGCAAATGTCTTAACCATTTTTATAATAACTTCTTCCAAATGACTATATGTATATTCAACAGAATAATCGCTATTTGTATCTCTTTTATCTACTTTCTCTGTTATCTTTTTCAAGTGCAGAATCAAATTATTAATATCCTTATCGGTATAGTATTTTTCATCATCATTCCTTACACAAATCAATACCCCATTTTTCTCTTTTCTCTCTATATTAACCCTACCAATTAATGACGTTACAATATCAGGAAAACAATACAATTTATCTTCAGATACAAATTTCTTAGCAGAATTAAATGATATCTTGTCTCTTGCAAAAAAGACAAAACGTGTACATTTTTTAAAAATTTTTCTTGTTTCCTCAACGTCTCGTTTATTGCTTAATTTGACAGTTTGAGGAAGAATTATCATTTTTTTATCCGAGTAAATCTTTGCAATTGTTTTATGCATTAAATGATCTGGATTTTTATATCTTGTACAATAGCCACTTTGAAACAAAATAAAATCATTCTCTTTCCATATTTTATCAACAAATCTCAACATTTTTTTATCAAAACTGGCTCTTGTTCGGATTTTCAAGATATTATATTCACTGTAATTATCTTCTATCCATTTCAATGTGCAATATGTTTGTGCTATATCTCCTAAATTATTATGTTCTGGTATTCCTAAATAATAAATTGTATTTTTACTATTATCCATCTTTGCATATGATTTTATTACATCATTAGTTATCTTTCTTCTATTTATGTACTCTCTACTATTTCTTATAGGTGAATAAAAAAAATGTATTACCGTAAACAATCTTTTGTGCTTTATAATTTGACCTCTTATTGTAGAATATAAATTTTTGACTCTCATTTTATTCTTACCTTTCTATATTTGCCAACCAAAAATATTTGTATATGGCATGATGTCTTCTAAGTTATAATACTGGCTTATATACATCCAAAATCTTAATACACAATAGAATATACATATAACATTAAACAGTACTATAAATCCTTTATTTTTTTTAATAATTTTTCCATAATAACCCACAACAAAGACAAATGGCAAAAACAGAGATTGCAATCTAGCCAATATCGGTACAACATATCCTATCATTCCCATTAAAAAACCTGTTATTAAATATGCAAAAGAAATTTTTGAAATATTACTATCATTATCATATTTCTGTCCATAATAATAAAGAAGAAATAGCGGAATATAATATACTAATTGTTCTAATCCAAATTTCACTATACTATCATTTACGTAAATAGAATATCTATCACTGCCTGCCATTAAATTAAAGATGCTAGCTCTTTCAAAATACACAAAAAAGAAAATTAACATTGTTATAAAGACCACCTGTTTTTTTCTTAGTTTTTTACTAAAAAATATAAGGAAAGGAACTAATAACACTAATGATGTAATGTGTATTGAAGCTGCCAATATAATAAAAAGTAGTGATTTAATTTTCCTTCCTTCTATCATTTCAGCAAATACAATCATACCTATACTGGCCGCTAAAGATGATCTCATAGGCGAAAATGTTCCAATATAATACACTGAAAAATAAAAAATAAAATACCATGATATATCTAACTTTTCTTGATATTTCTTTAATATAAATAATAAAGGTAAAATAGTAATTATTCCTGATACAAATAGGAACACTCCATAATTATCTGTAAACATCCTTATAAATACAGTAAAAAGTCTATAACCTATTTCAACCGATGAATCCCGATAATTTTTCATTGATGTAGCAGATTGAAAATTCAAATAATATCCAGCCCGTAGGTCTCGTCCAGTAGTAGAAAAGCACTTAAAGAAAAGTAACATTCCTCCAACAACACATGAACTCAATAAAAAATGCTTATTATCAATTTTAATTTTAACGTTATTTGTTGCAACTGGTATGAAATAACACAGTAGCATAATACAAATATATAATATAAAGGTACTATTATACCAATCTATTTTTACATCAATAAAATTCATCACTTATCCCTCCTAGTTGTACCACTATTTTAGCTAAATATTTGATATAAATATCTTACTCTTTTCATTCCAAATAATGATATTAATATAGAAGCCCTTAACTTTTTGCTAATTCTACAATTCATTATTACTTTCTTTCTTTTTCTTTTTATATATTCTTCTATAGTTTTACAATCCTCAGAATAATTCTCAGGTACCTTCAAATATAAGGTGAATGCAATATTTACACATCTCACAACTACATCATTTGAATATCGTGTATTCTTTTGTTTCCCATCAAATTTTACAAGTTCGTAAAAAGATTTCATAATCATAGGTGAATACTCTTTATTATGCATCATACTAGTCTCAACATAATTATAAATATATAATTTCTGACTACAATATGTTACCTTCTTAGTATTTAAAATTGCGAAATAATTAAATATAAAATCCTCTCCTATAGCCATATTCTCGTTAAAACGTATATTTTCAACAATTCTTTTTTTGTACAATTTTCCCCAAACTGCTGTTGGTTCAAGTTCTTCAAATACATGTATATTATATGTCAAATTATGAATCGCTTCTCTTTGTTCAACAACTCTTATATATTTTTTTGTGACATCATTTTTCTTTTTTTCAGACATAATTGTATGTTTACAGCTACATACAGTAATATCTGAACATGTATTTTTAGAGATCTCAACAAGTTTTTCTATTGCGTTATTTTCCAGTTCATCATCACTGTCCATAAATAGAATGTAGTCTCCCGTTGCTACTTTTAATCCCTGATTTCTTGCAGAAGATACTCCTCCATTTATTTTATGTAATACTTGTACACGTTCATCGTTCTCCGCATATATATCAAGTAATTTGGCACATGTTTCTGGTGCCCCATCATCAACTATTACTATCTCAAGATTCTGATAACTCTGATGAATAGCACTCTCAATTGCTCTTCTCAAATATATCTCTTCTGTTTTATATACTGGCATAATTACAGATATAAGATTTTGTTTCATATGGTTCCCTCCTAGGAAAGAGCCATAATATTAATTAAAAGCTTGTACTATTTAATATCTACATTTTTTTATATTCTTCAATAGTGCTTGAGGCATAAGTCCAACTATTATCGGTTTAAAAACATATGGCATACCTTTAACTAAAATTTTCATATTTTTAAATCCTCGAAACCTTACAACCATTTCATCTACTCGATACTTCATTGGTCTATGCTTTCTTTTTTCATTTCTATTGATGCGATAATAATATAACTTTTCTTGAATATTATAGCCCTTATATTTCTTTGCATATAAATTCATAAAAAGATCATAATCTTCGCATCTTCTTGTTTCCTTTGCTTCCCTGTACCCCCCCCCCAGATAATACGGCATTTTTTCGAAACAACATTGTAGGATGCATAAAAGGACTGTTCCATAAAAAGTCATCGTTCAATGGTCTTTCAGGAACCAAGTACTCTCCCCAAACGCCATCATCATCAAATATATCTGCACACGTTCCAACCATTGCATACTCTGGATGTTCATTCAAAAAACCCATCTGAATTCTAAGTCTTTCTGGTTTTGATAAATCGTCATCATCCTGTCTCGCTATATACTCACCTTTTGCGACCTCCAAACAAGTATTTAGTGCATGATTTAACCCTTGATTCTTATCATATGATATTATTCTTATCCTCGAGTCCATTGTTTCTATCTGCTTTAATCGAACTAACGTATCATCTGTTGAGCCATCATTGCAAATAATAAACTCGAAGTCTTTAAATGTTTGACTCAGTATTGAATCTATACTTTTTTTTAACAACTCATTGTTCTTACAATTGTACACTCCCATTATTACTGAAATCTTTGGCATACTTTAACCTCACATTATTGTTAAATTCTTTAAAATATTTTACAGAGCATATTCCTTTTCTTTGTTCATATACCATTTTTCTAATTTCTTTGCTGCATATTCAATGTTGTATTCTATACTTTTTTCATTTAATACTATTGTCTTGCCAGCAATTCTTAGTGCCTCATATTCCCAATTTTCATCAGATAACTTCAAGCGTTTGACACCATTGCTAATAATTGCTTCTTCTGGAATAGCCTCTGAAACAATTGCTGGAACACCAGCAATTTGACTTTCTATTGTAGCAAGTGATAATCCTTCAAACACAGATGGGATTATCATGACATCTACTAAGGAATAGAATTTTTCAGGATTTGATACTTTTCCGATAAAAATAACTTTTTGATTCAATCCCATTTCATTTACTTTCTCAATAATCGCTTCATGCAATTCACCATCACCAACAAGTAATAAAACTGCATCAGCCCTTTTTTTACTGATTTCTAAAAACACATTTAGCAAAAAGAAATGGTTCTTTGCATATGTAAATCTTCCCACATGCCCAACTACAAATTTATTCTTCAATCCAAGTTCTTCTCTATTTTTCTCTTTATCTTCATATGATGAACTAAATCTTTTAAAATCTATTGCGTTTTTGACAACAATAACTTTATTAGACTCATACATTTTATCTCCAAACATCCATCTCGCAGCTTTTTCAGAACATGCAAAATAATCGGTTGAAAAAGTTTTTGCAAATATACGCAGAAAATATTTCAATGCATCTCTGCCCAATTCAGTGCCAGCTGGAACACTATGATTATGTGCAATCCTCACTGGAATATTGCAATTCCATGCCGCAAATAAAGGAAACACACTCAATGTATTCAAATGCGAGTGAACTATAGTATATCTATTTTCTTTAAAATATTTCTTTAATTCATTTATATATTGTGGAAGTTTTTGATATGGCGGAAGTTTATAAAATCTTGCTCCCAACTCAATCAATTCCTTAGGTGGATTAACAGTCGAATCGGCATCATAATAAAAATCAAACTGTATTTTACTTTTATCTATTGCTCGATAGTAATTGAAAACAACCATTTCGACTCCACCAGCCCACAACTTTCCCATTATTTGTGCAATCCGTATAGGCTTATCCATTTTACGCTCCTTTACATGGCGTCATCATTTCTTAACACTCCAACTATAGTTTTACAGATAATACTTATATCCCCCTTAACACTCCACTCCCCAATATACTGAGTATCCAGCTTCACCACTTCCTCAAAGTCCGTGATATTGCTCCTTCCACTCACCTGCCATAGTCCGGTCAGTCCGGGTCTGAATGACATTCTGGCTCTGTGATGTGGTTCATACTTTTCCCACTCATCCAGTGTCGGCGGTCTGGTGCCTACCAGGCTCATATCTCCTACTAGTATATTGAAGAATTGTGGGAATTCATCCAGGCTAGTTTTCCTGATAAACTGTCCAATTCCGGTTTTCTTCTTTCCGTTTGGCAGCACCTTATTGCCTATGATTCTAGGATCAAAGTCCATCTTGAACATCATTCCGTCGCCCACTTTATTCTGTGCCATAAGTTCTTTCTTTCGCTCCTCGGCATCCATATACATGCTGCGGAATTTATACATCTTGAACTTTCTGCCGTTTCTGCCGATTCTCTCCTGTGAGAAGAATATCGGTCCCGGCGATGCTATGTATATCGCCGGTCCCACAAATATCATGATGATAAGTGTGAACAGGCAGCCCACCAGTCCTCCGACTATATCCATGCCCCTCTTTACCAGAAGTGCGCTGGTATTTGCATAGTTCACGCTTGATGTGACTACGGTATAGTCGCCTATCTTTTCTATCTGCTTATAGCCACCCTGGGCTGTTCCGTTTTTTGCTATGCCTGTATGCACAGCTATTCCCATCTCAAGGAATATATCTGCCATCTTCTCCGGATATTCATCCTCACTGCACGGCGGGATGAGTACCTCATCCACCCACTCATCACACGCATAGTCCACTATGCCATCGTGGTTTGCAACAATCGGTATGCCGCATATAGTCTTGCCCTTCATGTCTGTATCCAGTGAAGCTGCTACTATCTTTGTATAGCCTATACAGCTTTTCTCCACTGTGCGCAGTGTATCACGTAGCATAGCATCGGGTGCTATGACAAACAGCGATTTCTTTGATGCTCCAAATCCCTTTTTCTTAAGGAAGCTCTTGAGCGCTAGTCTTGCTACATATGTTATTGTCACATAGATTGGAAACATGATATAAAATGATAATCGCGAGTATATATCAGCCATCTGTGTGGTGAACAGAAATAGCGCTGTCACCAAAAATACAAGCATTGCGTGCTTGCAGGTCGATATAAATTCATCCAGATATCCTCTCTTTAGGACATTCTTGAATGAGTCTGCCATTATCTCCACAAAGAAATCTATCAGAAGAAATGCTACCCCCAGTATACGGTAGTCCTTGTCCACGTACGGGTTATTAAAGCCGAAGCGTATCACATATGAAATAAAAAATGCTATAACAATGCATGCGATATCTATAAGCATAAAGTCTATATGCTTCGTCCATCCTCTGCCTTTCTTTCTGTACATTCTTTCCAAATTCTCCTTATGGTATCTTTTATTTTCCTCTATACCTACTCCGAGGGAGGTACCTTTGTCCCCCCCCGAATTATTTTAGCCTGTTTTGTTTTATGTATGTTTTATTCGGTTATTTGTATCTTTTTCTGTATCTAATCAGGGTTTTTCAATAATATATTTTTACCCATTTTTAATTCTTTGTCAATGAATATTAGGTTTTCTTTACAATTTTTGACACATTCGCTAATCACTATGGTATTACAGCACCAATATTATACATTATTATATATCATACTGCTTATTTTTCCTCAAACAGCCTCTGCTTCCTCTCTATCATCTCATCAATCCTTGCGATATACTGCCCTACATCCTTGACATTCTCACATCTGTCGATGCGGTGTGTGCCATCGGGATTTGGTATAGGCCAGACGCGCTTGGTGCTTGCTCCGGCTCCGCACGCTACGATGGTCTGCTTTTCCTCCATGATCAGTATGTTGTATACGCCGGCCTTGCCCTTTGCCGCATAGCCCACGTTCTCCATGTTGCCTGCCATGCCCTTCTGCCTATAGAGGTAGTATGGCTCAAGCCCCATCTGCTTACAGTAGGCTGCGCAGAGATCCATATGCTCCTGGGTGTTGACCATCTGCATATCTCTGTAGCGGTCTTTGAAGATGGTGAGTCTTGCAGCTCGCTTTACTGCGAGTGAGTGGATAGTGACGTTGTCAGGCGCCAGCTCCTTCACAAGCTCCATTGTGTGCCTTACATCATCGAGCGTCTCCTCGGGGAGTCCCATGATGAGGTCCATGTTTATGTTGTCAAAGCCCAGCTCACGCGCGAGCTTGAAGCTTTGTATCGTATCGTCTACTGTGTGGTGTCTTCCTATTATATCGAGTGTCTGCTGCTTCATGGTCTGTGGATTTACTGATATACGGCTGATGCCGTTTTTCTTTAGTGCCATAAGCTTTTCTTTCGTGATGGAATCCGGTCTGCCTGCCTCCACCGTAAATTCCAGGCAGTCCTTTAAATCAAAGCTACATTTGATTTTTCTGATAAGCCTGTCAAGCTGCGCAGGGCTTAGTGTGGTCGGTGTGCCGCCTCCTATGTAGATGGAGTTTAGCTTCTTGTGGTAGAATTTCTGTGCCGTGTAGTCTATCTCTTTCTCGAGTGCGTCGAGGTAATCGTCCACGCGGTTTTTCCACACGCCGAGCGGGTATGATGTAAATGAGCAGTATGCACAGGTGCTCGGACAGAAGGGTATGCCTATGTACAGGCTGTAGCCGTTGTCATAGTCCACCTTGTCAAGCAGTGCCTTCTCACGCTTTGCTATGCCTATTGAGAGGTCGATTTTCTCATCACTTGCGAGATAGGTTTCCTTCAGATAGTCGTAGGTTTCCTTATCGCTCATGCCGTCCTCTATGCATTTCATGGCTATCTTGGTCGGTCTGATGCCTGAGAGTGTGCCCCACGGAAGGCTCTTTCCTGTGCCCTTTTCTATCATGGAATACAGGGCGAGCTTAAGGCGGTTTTTGGTTTCCTTACGGTCTTCGCTGTCTACGGATATTTTTGTGCAAATACTTTTTTCAGCTGTTTTAATGTCACTTTTGTCGGCTTGCTGCATATCACCTGTCATGGAATTATTTAAAATTTCCTTATCCGGATTTTCTCTATCGCCCTTATCATTGACCCTATTTATCATCCACTCCACCGTAATCTGATCGCCCACATAGTCTATCTTAAATACCTGTGAGGCATCCGCAAATTCCTTTACTCCATCGTCTGTCATCTCGTGGTGCGTGCAGGCTAAGTTTTTCCCCTCCACCTCATCAGGTGAGCAGCTATAGTACATCTGCACATCCTCCTGTGGGAAGAACTCCTTGAGCAGTGAGTGCACATCATATTCAAAATCCGGTTTATTAAATACTACTACTATCATAAGTAAGGGTTATACATCCTCTCGTTTTCTATGGTTGTTGTATCGTTGTGGCCCGGGTACACCTCTGTATGCTCAGGCAGTGTCATGATTTTTTCCTTCACTGTGCGCACGAGGTCTGACATGCTGCCGCCCTTGAAATCCGTACGTCCGATTGAGCCGCAAAACAGCGAGTCTCCTGTAAAGATCACATCCTCATACGGGAAATAATAGCAGCAGCCGCCCGGTGTATGCCCCGGTGTGTGAAGCACTACTATGTGAAAGCCTGCGATGTCAAGCTCCTGCTTATCCTTCAAAAATATATCTGCATAAAAGGTCTTTGACTGGCCCATCATGTAGCTGACATTGAGCTGCGGGTCATCGAGTGTGGCTTTGTCTGCCTCATGGATATATATCTTGATGCCGTAGCGGTCTGCGAGCGGCTTTGCATCTGTGGCATGGTCAAAGTGTCCATGTGTGAGCAGTATTGCTACAGGCTTTGCGCCTGACTCGTCCACTTTTTTGGCGAGCTGATCTGCACACGCGCCCGGGTCTATTATTATCATTTCCTTTGTCTTTATATTGGTGACAAAGTAGCAGTTGGTCTGCACCGGTCCCACTACGAAGTGGTCTATCTTCATATTTACCATATGAGTGTACTCCTTGTCTGTTATATATTATGCTTCACGCAAGAACCACCGGGATTTAGCCGGTGGTCCTCTCTACGTCTATTACACTTTCTATCTGTCTGAGCTTCTCCACTAGAACCTTTATCTGGTCCCTGCCTTTGATATTAAAAAATACCTCGATTGTAGCGATGCCCTGCTTGCTGGTCTTGGACTGGATACCACTGATATTGATTTCCTTCTCGGTAAATATCTTTGTGATATCTACGAGCAGTCCCGGCCTGTCATGACAGAATATCTTAAGGTCTGCCTGATACTCGGCACCATTGTCCATGAGGGCTGTATCCTGCCACTCTGCTTCTATGAGCCTGTCCTTTTCTATCTTGGACAGATTGATGATATTCACGCAGTCTGTCCTGTGGATGGAGATGCCTCGGCCTCTTGTGACAAAGCCCACGATTTCATCTCCCGGAACAGGATTGCAGCACTTCGAGAAGTGCACAGCCACGTCATAGAGTCCGTGTACCACAATACCGCTCTTTGACTTGTGCTCGGGCTGTGTGCCTGCTGCCGCCTGCTGCTTTTCTGCGATGCTGCCAAGCACATCTGCATCTGTCACTGGCACCACATGATCCTTCTTGTACTCGTCGTACATCCTGTTGACTATCTGGCTCTCCTTGAGTCCGCCGTGGCCGACGGTTGCAAGGCATGAGTTCCAGTCGTGGAAACCGTATTTGCGGCGTATTTTCTCCTGATACTCAGGCTTGTTTATTTCAGCAAAGTTGATACCCTTTGCTTTGGCATAGGCTGCTATCAAATCCTTGCCGTGCTGTATATTCTCCTCCTTGAGCTCACTTCTGAACCACTGGTTGATCTTGTTCTTGGCCTGTGTGCTTTTTACGACCTTGAGCCAGTCACGGCTTGGCCCCTTGGAGTTCTGTGAGGTGATTATCTCTATCTGGTCACCGTTTTTGATGACATAGTCTATCGGCACCAGCTTGCCGTTTACCTTGGCACCGACCATCTTGTTGCCGACCGCAGAGTGTATGCTGTAGGCAAAATCTATAGGTGTGGAGCCCTTTGGCAAGTTCTTTACATCGCCGGACGGTGTAAATGCAAATACATTGTCGGAGAATAAATTTAAATCACTCTTTAATAAAGTCATAAACTCCTTATTATCCGACATGTCCTGCTGCCACTCAAGTATCTGGCGCAGCCAGCTGAGCTTCTCTTCCTCTGTGACAGTGGTGGTAGTGGCATTGCCGTTATTTGCTTCCTTGTACTTCCAGTGCGCTGCGATACCGTACTCAGCTGTACGATGCATCTCATAGGTACGTATCTGTATCTCAAACGGCTGTCCGCTCGGGCCTATGAGTGTCGTGTGAAGCGACTGGTACATGTTCTGCTTCGGCATGGCGATATAGTCCTTGAAACGGCCCGGTATAGGCTTATACTTCTCATGTATGATACCAAGCACTGCGTAACAGTCCGGTATGGTATCCACCAGAATTCTGATGGCAAAGAGGTCATATATCTGGTCTATCGTCTTGTCCTGATTGACCATCTTCTTATATATACTGAAGAAATGCTTTGCCCTGCCGTATATCTCAGCCTTGATGCCGGCATCTGTAACATACTTCTTGACATCGTTTACCAGGCCCTGGATGTAGGTGTCGCGCTCTGTCTTTCTGAGGGCTACCTTCTCTACCAGATCGTAGTAGGCATCCGGATAGAGGTACTTCATACAAAGGTCCTCGAGCTCTATCTTTATCTTGCTGATACCAAGTCGCTGTGCGATAGGGCAGTAGATATCCTGTGTCTCTCTGGCGATACGCTGCTGTGCCTCCTTGGACTGGTACTTGAGTGTACGCATATTGTGCAGTCTGTCTGCCAGCTTTATGAGGATGACTCTGATATCCTTCGCCATGGCGAGAAACATCTTGCGCAGATTCTCAGCCTGCATCTCAAGCCTGTCCGCATTCTTGTCCTTCGGATCCTTGGTGCTGTCTGTCAGATGCAGGTGCTTTAACTTCGTGACGCCATCCACCAGATGTGCGACATCGTCTCCAAACTCCGCACGCATCTCATCCATGGTCATGATGGTGTCCTCCAGCACATCATGGAGCAGTCCTGCTGCAATTGTTTCCTTATCCAGCTCGAGCTCGGCGAGTATTATGGCAACACAAAGCGGATGTATGATATAAGGCTCTCCTGACTTACGCGCCTGCCCCTTATGGGCATCATAAGCTACCCTGTAGGCTTTGTCCACAAGGCTCGTGTCATCCGACGGATGGTACTTTTTGATTTCCTTTTTCAGCTCATCGTAAAGCTCCTCTGGGCTCGTAAAATCCTTTGTTCCCCTTATACCGCTGGTATCTGAGCGAAATTTGTCCGCTATTTTTTCTAATTCTTCTGTTGAGTAATCTGCCAATAGTCTCACCTCGATTGTAGTGTATCTTTAGTAGCCATTATATTTTATTTCTTTTAAAATTGCAATCTCATGTTGTTAGCCGATAACCATCTTTACTCCGCCATACATGCCGGCTGAGTTGCCGAGTGTGGCGAGCTTGATTTCTGTCTCACGGCTTGCATGGAAGGCATACTCTTTATAGTACTTTGCTGCTGTATCGATGATGATGCTTCCTGCCTTTGAGAGGCCTCCACCGACAACAAATACCTCAGGGTCCATGACGCATGCTACTGCTGCCATTGCCTTGCCGAGAAGCTTCATAGACTGCTCTACTGCTGCAATGCCCGCTGCATCTCCTGCCTTTGCCGCATCGCATACATCCTTGGCTGTGAAGCCTGCATTTAAATCAAGCTTTGTTGCCACATCCCTGTGTGCTGCAATGTATCTCTCTGCTACTCTTACAAGTCCGTTTGCTGATGCATACTGCTCTAAGCAGCCCTTCTTGCCGCAGCCACAGCACTCTGACTCATCATCTACCATAGGCATATGTCCTATCTCTCCGCCTGCTCCGTTTACTCCGGCTACGATTTTGCCTTCGCGGATGATTCCTCCGCCTACGCCTGTGCCGAGTGTGATCATGACTACATCCTGATGACCCTTTCCGCCACCCTGCCACATCTCACCGAGTGCAGCTACGTTGGCATCGTTTCCGGCCTTTACCTTGATACCGCCGCACAGCACTGAGAGTGACTGTGCCACATTAAACACGCCCCAGCCGAGGTTGACACATCTTAATACCGTTCCGTCATCCTTTACAGGTCCCGGCACTCCCATGCCTATGCCCTCGATGTCCCCCATCTCGATGCCATGCTTCTCGTTATTCTCCTTGATGGATGCTGCGATATCAGGCAGGATGAGCTCGCCGGAATTCTCTGTGCGTGTAGGAATCTCCCATGTATCGACAAGCTTTCCTGTTGTCTCGAAAAAGCCTATCTTTACAGTTGTTCCACCTATATCTACTCCATATGCGTATTGTTTCATTTTTTCGTCCTCCAAATCGTTAAACTATGTTTATATTTTATTGCCTAATTGCATATTTTTCAATGTTTTTCATTGTTTTTTATATTTTTTCTATATATAGAGGCATGTATATCATCATCCATATGCCCGCTATTTGTAAATCCAAGCTTTTTGGCAAGGCGCACCGATGCCGTATTTTTCTCATCTATCCGGCAGTAAAGTTCTTCAAAGTCTGTGTTTTCGCGCGCATAGTCTATGATGAAGCGGCACACCTCCGTGGCATAGCCTTGGTTCCATAATTCCGGTGCTATCATATAACCCATTTCATTGTGCTCAAGCCCTGCCCGTCCTATCAACTTCCCTGTTTCCTTGGAAAATACAAGCCACATGCCATACTCGTAAAAGCCATACATGTTCTCTATATATGCTTTCTGGTATTCAAGCTCTGTCTCGTAGTCGTAAAGCGGCTCCACAAAGTCTGTCATGCCGGGCTTGTCATAGAGCTCATAGAGCGCAGGAAGGTCTGACAGGGACAGCTCACGTATCAGACACCTGTCTGTCTCGCCGATGTCCCACGGGATGTGATTATACCGTCTGCGCACCCGCTCCAGATACTCAATATCAAGCTCTGCAAGGCTCTCGACTGCATAGCGCGTGCCGCACTGCGGTTCTCCTACTGATGCTATGCCGAGTGAGTCGGCTATTTGCTTCTGCTGCCGGGTTGAGACTATCCAGATGCAGTCGGTGGGAGCTTTCTGTATTCTTAGATTTCCCGTATTAGCTTTCGCGGTGTTATCTGCAGATTCTGTATATCCTGAATTATTTTCTATTTCATACACACACAAATTATTATGCTGCTCATCTGGCAGTTTCTTCTGCAACTCATCCAGCAATTTTCCCAGTAGTGCACCATACAGTTTTTCTTGCAGCTCTTCTGACATGGATGCCTTGCCTGCCACACTTCTCCACTGCAGCTTGAATATCTCTCCATGATAGTAAAAAGAGGCAAGTTTTGCGCTTGCCTCATCAATAATTATTATCATTAAACTGTCTCCGGCTCCGGATAGTCCACTCCGAAGGTCTCAACTGTAACTGTCTTCATGACCTGAGCCTCAAGTGGTTTGTCCATGTAGTCTGTGCGTACCTCTGCGATCTTATTTACCACATCCATGCCCTCGATTACTTTGCCAAATGCCGCATACTCACCATCAAGATGTGGTGCATCCTGATGCATGATGAAGAACTGGCTGCCTGCTGAATCAGGTATCATGGTACGTGCCATTGAAAGTACACCGGCTGTGTGCTTTAAGTCATTTTTGAAGCCGTTGTGTGTGAACTCGCCCTTGATTTCATAACCAGGGCCGCCTGTGCCGTTTCCGTCCGGATCTCCGCCCTGGAGCATGAAGCCCTTGATTACACGGTGGAAGCATACTCCGTCATAGAAGTTGTGATTGATTAAGCTGATAAAGTTGTTTACTGTGTTTGGTGCGATTTCCGGATAAAGCTCCGCCTTGATTACATCGCCATTTTCCATTGTGATTGTTACGATTGGATTCTGTGCCATTATTTTTCTCTCTTTCTTTTATAATATTATGAGGCTTGGAGAATATCCATTCCTCGCAATTATTAAATATAGAATTAATTTCCACCTGATTGATTTTACCTAATTTTACTCACTCAGAGCCTCGACTACCTTAGGAAACTCCATGAAGTGTGATGCCTTCACCAGTATGGTGTCGCCCTCCTTCACATATGAAAGAAGCTCCTGTGTCATGGTCTCCCTATCCTCGAAATAGTGGATGTCTACATCGGATGATTTCTCCGCTGCCCCGGCTGCATATTCCTTTGCAAGCTCTCCTGCGGCAAAAAGTGTATGGATATGATTCTCTCCAACTGCTTCGCCTACCTCATGGTGCAGCTTTTTCTCATCGCTTCCCAGCTCGCCCATGTCTCCAAGCACTGCTATTGTCCTGCCCTTTGCATGTGAAAGCACCTCAATAGAGGATTTCATGGATACAGGATTTGCATTGTAGCAGTCATCTATCACTGTCATGCCGTGTGTTTTGATGAAATTAGTACGCCCTGCGATTGTCTCTGCTTTCTCGATTCCTGCCTTAATCTCAGCTATTGTGAGGCCAAGCTGCAATCCGACAGCCGCTGCCGCCATGGCATTGTATACATTGTGCTCACCCGGGATGTGGATGTGTGCATCGAACTCACCCTCCGGAGTGACAAAATGAGCCTTCATGCCGTCAAAGCCCAGGTTTTCAATATTTGTGGTATATACTGATTTATGAACGTCCGAAGCCGATTCCTTGCCATAGTATATGGCAGGCTTTCCATTTACCGTCTGCACTGTGGCCAGCTTGTCGTCATCTGCATTCAGCACTGCGACCGCATCCGGCATCATATGCTCAAAGCACTCTGTCTTGGCTTTAAGCACACCATCCCTGTCGCCCAAAAACTCCAGATGGCAGTAGCCGATATTTGTGATGACCATGACATCCGGGCAAGACATAGTAGAAAGTCTGTGCATCTCGCCAAAATCAGATATGCCCATCTCGAGCACCGCTACCTGATGGCTTTCCCTGATTCCGAAAATGGTGAGTGGCAGGCCTATCTCATTGTTGAAATTGCCTGCGGTCTTGTGGACGCTGTATTTCTGCTCAAGGACTGATGATATCATCTCCTTGGTGCTGGTCTTGCCGACACTTCCGGTGATACCCACCACCTTGATATCAAGGCTTTTTCTGTAAAATGCCGCTAGCTTTTTCATGGCATCGGTGGTTGATTCAACAAGCACATATGGGCCTGCCGGGTCCGTAAGCTCATGCTCAGAGAGCACAATTGCCGCCCCCTGCTCAAACACAGTCGGAATGAATTTGTGTCCGTCCACCCTTTCTCCCTTTATCGGGATAAAAAGATAGCCCTCCTTCACCTGTCTGCTGTCTATGACTGCGCCGGTGATTGTCGTATCGAGCTGTGTCTCATCGCCTATGTATGTGCCCTCACAGGCCTTTGCGATATTTGCAAATGTAAGATTCTTCATGTACTTATCCGACATGCTACACCTCATATTTTTTCAAAGATATGTCAATCAGATGCTCACAGAGCTGATTAAAACTCATACCGATAACCGCTGCCTCCTGTGGCAGAAGACTGGTCGGAGTCATGCCCGGCAGTGTGTTTGCCTCGAGGCAGAACATCTCATTTTTGTCATTGAGCAAAAAGTCTGAGCGTGAATATGTGTCAAGCCCGATAACACGTGCAACCTCCTCGGCATAGTGCTGCATATCCTTTGTCACCTTCTCAGGAAGCTCGGCCGGACATGTCTCTACTGTACTGCCCGCCTTGTATTTATTCTTATAATCGTAGAAGCCCTCCTTCGGTGCAATCTCTATAATAGGAAGAGCCTTGCCCTCGATAACGCCGACAGAGAACTCCCTGCCCTGTACAAACTCCTCGATAACCAGCTCATTTTCCCACTTGAAGGCATCGTCAAGTGCCGCCTTGAACTCTGCCGCATCCCTAACGATGGTGACACCGATGCTTGAACCACCACAGCATGGCTTTACCACGCATGGAAGTGTCAGGTCAAGCTTTGTGATATCGTCCTGTCTGGTCGCTCTTGTCATGGAAATACCCTTTGGAGTAGGGATACCGTTTGCAAGGAAGAACTGCTTTGATGTCTCCTTGTTCATGGCGATGGCTGAGCTTAAATAATCGCTGCCTGTATATTTGACACCGAAGAGGTCAAATGCTGCCTGTATCTTTCCGTTCTCTCCGTTTTCTCCGTGGAGAGCCATGAAAACAATGTCAGCCATCTGACACATTTTGATGACATTTGGTCCGAAGAAGCAAGGTGACTGGTCCTTTCTGGAAGCCTTTACCTTTGCGAGGTCAGGTGCCTCTGTCGGAATATCGCTGACCTGCACGCTTATCTCGTCCGCGCGGTCAAATATACCTGTCAGGTCCTCCTCCCTGTCACTATATCCCATAAATACATCCAATAATATAACTTTGTGGCCGTTCTCTTTGAGCGCCTTAGCTACCATGCTTCCTGTCTTGAAGGAAACATCTCTCTCTGTGCTGAGCCCTCCGGCAAGTACTACGATGTTCATTTTTGTCCTCTTTTCTTTGATTGAATTATCATGCTTTGGTTTAATTAAACACAATGCAGTGCTTCTTTTTTAAAGCTATGAGTAATCAACATAATTTCTTCAAAATTATAACACCATTTGTGCAAAAAAGAAAGACCGGTTGCCCGGTCAAAAAAGAAATTCTCATTTTATTTTAAACTGTGTTAGCTTCCAGCAGCTGTATCATTCTCATAAATACCATCCGCCCGTGCAAATCATCCTGTGAAAGTGATTCTCCGTACTTCAATACTAATAATCGGCACTGATAAAAATTCAGCTCAGGATTGCCAAAAAGCAAAATCCGCAAGGCTGCATTTTCCAGGTAATTGTGTATATTTCCCACCTCAATAAATATATCTACGATATCATCGAGGTTAATAAGTCCTTTCTGTTCATAATAAATTCTTCCCAAATATTTCATCCCTCCATCGACTTTATTTTTCGTAGAACTTCTTTTTTTGTCTTTCTTTTGAAATTTTGTCGTCTTTGCGAAATTTCCCTCTTTGTTTTTGTTGGTGGATTCATTTTTCCATATAATATATCAATATTCTAGGCGCGTTACGCGCTTGTATTTTGAAGATTTCTATTAGAAGCTTCAATATTGATATGTGATTAGCAGTTTTCGACAAAATACGACATGGTTTTAGGTTTAATTTAGTTGGTTTTTGTTTAATATTGCTCTTTTTATATCAGAATTTTTGTAATGATAAATTTGTACTATATTTTGAGGTTTTTGTTCTAATTATTTCATTTTTTTTAAATTTAATACAAAATTTATTTGAAAATGATTTTGACATGATTAGAAATGAATGTTAAAATATAGATAACAAAAAGGTGCTACCTATAACAACGGTTCGCCTGATCATTTACTTAGATAACATAACCGTTCAGTTTCCAGGCTGGGGCGGTTATTTTTTGTGGTCTTACTGCCATTGGAACCAATCGCATATCCAAGACCAAATGAGGTTAAACAGACATAAAAACCGGCAGCCAACGGCTGCCGGTTTTCGATGAAAGAAAGGTTAAATTATGATGAAAAACAAGAGTCTAACATTCCGGTTCGATAAGTCCGTATGTATGTCCTTTTCTCTTGTAGACTACATTTACTTCGTCATTCTCTGCATTTCTGAATACGAAGAAATCGTGGCCTGAGAGCTCCATCTGGATGCATGCATCCTCAGGATACATAGGCTTCATACCAAATCTCTTTGTACGGACAATCTTGATTTCCTCGTCCTCTGCATCGTCTGCCTCCACGAAATCATCCTGGAATATCGCCGGTGCATACTTCTTTGCGGAAATCTTGGTTCTGTATTTGCGAAGCTGTCTCTCGATTACTTCCTCTACGAGGTCAATTGATACGTACATATCATTGCTGACCTGCTCTGAACGGATAACATGTCCCTTTGCCGGGATAGTAACCTCGATTTTCTGTCTATCCTTTTCTACGCTGAGTGTAACGTATACGTCTGTGTCCGGTTTAAAAAACTTCTCCAGCTTTGACAGCTTCTCCTCTACTGCCTGCTTAAGCCCCTCTGTTAATTCGATGTTTTTTCCTGAAATTGTTATTCTCATGATGTCCAACCCCTTTATCGTTTATTTGATACGTTGTCTGTATCATGTAAATATTATACCATAAATTTCGTTTTCATCAATCATTTTTATGCAATTTATATAAATAATCAAGGGTTTATTTACGGTTTTTCGCGAAATCGCTTGATTTCGCTATGATTAGGGATTTCATCAGAATAAAAAACATCAAGTCGAGTGATTTTTTATACACTATCGCAACATTTCTCAACTACAACAGCACATCTAAGCTATCACAACGTTTCTAAGCTACCACAGCGCATCTAACCTATCCCAGTGCCTCAAGCTGAGAGGAAAGCTCCTCCCACGCCTCCATATCAATAAGGATTTCTTCCTCGAGAGCGTCTATCTCGTTTTGGATTTCCGTGAGCTTTGAGTAGCTTGACTGATACTCCGGCTTCATGAGCTCAGCCTTGAGCTCATCGAGCTTTGCTTCCTTGACCGCCAGGTCCTCCTCGGCCTTTTTGACCTTTTTTTGTATCTTTGAGCGCTCCTTGCCCGGGTTGTAGTATGCCTTGCCGGTTGATGAGACAGCCATTCCGCCTGCCTGGGCTACGCTATTTGCATTGGTGCTTTCGCCCACATTACCTGCTGCACCGGTTTGTGACGTGCTCCGTTTTACATCACTGCCTGTCTGACTGCTGCCGTTCTGGCTTATCGCGCCGCCAAATATTGCATTGCCTCTGTATACATTTTTGCTTTCCTCAGCCTCACGATCGAGCTTTTCCTGATACTGCTCATAGCCAAACTGATAGAGATTGGTCGTGCCATCCTCGAACACAAGCAGCTGTGTGGCTACCTTTTTCACAAAATATCTGTCGTGTGATACAAAAATCAGTGTGCCCCTGTAGTCCTTAAGCATGCTCTCCAGCGTTTCCTTGCCTACGATATCCATATGGTTAGTTGGCTCATCGAGCACGAGCACGTTCGGTCTGGTCTTTAAAATCTTGCAAAGCGCCAGTCTGACCTTTTCTCCTCCGGAGAGCATATTTACGTTCTTGAACACGTCCTCCCCTGAAAAAAGGAAGGCTCCGAGTGCATTTCTGGCCTCGGTTTCCGTGAGATTCGGATACTCATCCCAGAAATCATCGAGCACAGTCTTGTTGCTTGTATACATGGCCATCTGCTGGTCGAAATATCCTATCTGCACGTTGGTTCCAAAGCGGTACTCGCCTGAAAGCGCAGGGATCTTACCCACGATAGTCTTTAAAAATGTCGATTTTCCAAGTCCGTTTCCGCCGAGTATGCCAAGCTTTTCGCCTCTTTTCAAATCAAGCGACACTACGGAGAGCGGATGGTCATAGCCGATTGCAAGCTCTGATGTATAAAGCACATCGTTTCCGGTCTCCTTTTCGGGCTGGAAATTGGCATGGAAGGTCTTGTTGTCGTACTTGTCCGGCGCCTCGATAATCACCATGCGGTCGATAGCCTTCTGCTTTGACTGCGCCATGGATGTCTTGGTCGGCTTGCCCTTGAAGCGCGTAACCATACGCTGCAAACGCTCTATCTCCTTCTGCTGGGCGATGTGATCCTTCATCTGCTTGTCGTAGTTTTCCTTTTTGCGGGCGATAAAATTGGTATAATTGCCCGGATAGCGCCTTGCTGTGCCGTACTCTATCTCGTATACCACATCTACCACATTGTCGAGAAACATACGGTCATGGGATACGACAACCACTGCCTTCGGGTACGACTTCAGATAGCCCTCAAGCCACTCAATCGTTGTGACATCGAGGTGGTTGGTCGGCTCGTCGAGAAGCAGTATGTCAGGCTTTGACAAAAGCAGCTTTATGAATGCTATCTTGGTCTGCTGACCTCCGGAAAAGTCACGGATTGGCTTTTTGCGCTCATCATCTGAGAAGCCGAACTTGCGGATCATGACCTCATATTCCTTCTCATAATAGTAGCCGCCATCATCCTTGAAGGCTTCCTCCATCGCGGTATATCTGGCTACCTTTTCATCGGAATAATCATGCTCGAGCTCTGCCGCCGCACGCGCAAGCTCTGCCTTTCGCTCGTCCATTTTCACGAAGCATTTGCGCACCTCCTGCTCGAGTGTAACATCAGGATCATCAAACGCAATCTGCTTCAGATACCCTATCTCCGGGTTTCCTGCCTTTGCAATAAAGGCGCTCTCATCGCTGTCGAGCTTTTCCATCTCAACCTCGCCTGAAATGAGCTTTAAAAGTGTTGTCTTGCCACAGCCGTTTCTGCCGACTATCGCTATCTTTTCTGTGTTTCTGATTTCAAAATCTATACTATGCAAAATGACGTCGTCGCCAAATGCGACAGCGCCATTACTTATCTGGTAGAGCATATACTATCCTTTCATGCTTATGCCTGCTGCTTAATTGTTAGCCATAATGTAGTTGACAAACTGTGTTGCAGTACGTCCTGAAATACCACCGTGGCTGAGTTCCCACTTGTTTGCCTCCCTGCACAGCTCCTCGTCTGAAAGTGTGCAGCCGCTCTTTCTCGCAAGCTCTGTTACGATGTTGAAGAACTCCTTCTGCGATGGCTTTGAGTAGCTGATTGTCACACCAAAACGGTTTACAAGTGACAGCTTCTCCTCAACTGTATCTGAGTGGTGCTTGTCATTGCTGTTGTCCTGGTCATTGCGGTCATTCCATGTCTCCTTGATCAGGTGACGGCGGTTAGAGGTTGCATAAATCAGTATGTTGTCAGGCTTTGTCTCCACGCCGCCCTCGATAACTGCCTTTAGGAACTTGTACTCAATCTCATGCTCCTCGAATGAGAGGTCATCCATATATATGATAAATCTGTAGTTTCTGTTTTTGATTGCTGCGATAATTTTTGACAGATATTTAAACTGATGCTTGTATATCTCAATCATGCGCAGTCCGTCATCATAATACTGATTGACAATAGCCTTGATGCTTGTTGATTTTCCGGTTCCGCTGTCTCCGAAAAGCAGCACATTGTTGGCCTTTTTGCCCTGTACAAACGCTTCTGTATTGTCTGTGAGCTTTTTCTTCTGGATTTCATAACCGATCAGGTCATCGAGCATGACCGCATCCATATTGTTGATTGGCATGAAGGAGAAGCCCCCGTCCAGATGCTCCTCAATCCTGAATGCCTTGTTGAGCCCAAACATGCCGACTCCGTATGCCTTGTAAAAGCCTGTTACCACATCAAAGAACTCCTGCTCGTCCTTAGCTGCCTCAAGCTTCTTGCTCAGCGCCCTTACCTTCTCGCTGACATTGTGATTGTACATAAGGTCCTTTTTCACAATGGCCTTATAATTGCTGATCTGTGTGAAGCAGTCTATTCCGAGTGCTGACTCGATTGGCTTGAAATCATAATCGAAAAGCTTCTTAAAAATCCTGAAATCGTTTGCCACAAGCCCGTTTACGCTGCCATCACTGGCTCCGACCTTCTCACAGGTGATGGAAAACGGATTCTCACTCATCATAAGGAAGAAAGTGAGATAGTTGTGCCACAGATTGTCATCAAAACCATAGTCTGTCGCTACCTTTAAGATTCTCTTGACCTGTGTATTGATGTCACGCACAAGCTCTGTCTTGTTGTACTCGCCCACCTCAAACTGCTCAAAGAGCTGTCCCAATTTATAAAGTATCTCGTCCTGAGGTAAATCTCCGTACATAAGTAATTTTGATATTTCCTGATACATGGCTGTTCCTCCTGGTTTTGCCTTGTTTCCGCTGCTAACATATGATTATAAACACTGCGCCTCGATTTTGCAAGAGCTTGTGTGCCCGGTATGGCGCAGGAGACGCAAAAAGGCGGAGCTAAAACTCCACCTTTATTGTTGTGCCACGCCCCACCTCGCTGTCGAGCGTCAGCCCTGCATCATGCAGCTCCACTATATGCTTTACTATCGCAAGCCCTAGGCCTGTGCCGCCGGTCTCCTTCGAACGGCTCTTGTCTACTCTGTAGAAGCGCTCAAAAACGCGCTCCTGCTGATCCTTTGGGATGCCTATACCGTTGTCCTCGACCGTGAGAACTGTCTTGCCACCTAGCTTGTGTACCGTCACATTTACGGTGCCGCCCTCATTGTTGTAGCGGATAGCATTCTGGCAGAGATTCTCAACGAGCTCCGTGAGAAGCTGCCTGTTGCCTCGTACCATACAGTCAGTGCCGTCAAAATTGAGTGCTACTTTTCTCTGCTCGGCATTCACCTGTAGATTTTCCATGCAGTCCTTGACCAGACCGTACAGATCAAGCTGTTCAAAGCCCTGCTGCGCCTCGCTGGAATCAAGCTCCGAGAGCTTTATGATATCATTGATTAAGGAAAGCAGGCGCTGTGCATTTCTTCTGATTTCAGTGGCAAAATGAATCTGCTGCTCCTTTTCGACCATGCCGTTTTCTATGAGCTCTGCGTAGCCGGAGATGGCTGTGAGCGGAGTCTTTAGCTCGTGTGACACATTGGCTGTGAAGTCCTGTCTGCTCTTTGCCGCGGCAAGCACGCCCTCATGCTGTATCCTTATCGCATTCATGAACGGCACGAGCTCCTTGTACTCTGTCTTTTTCTCGATGACAGAGGCCTGCTCCAGGTTGCCTGCGAGTGTCTCGATTGGCTTCATGAGCTTTCTGGTCAGGCTCTTGGCGAGAACCACACATATTCCTACTATGATAACCGTCACTATAAGCATGGCAGGTATGCTGCTTGCAAACATGTTCCAGATACTTCTTGCTGCAATAGAAACACGCAGTACCGTCCCATCATTGAGTTTTATGGCATGATAGAAGGTATTGCTGTTCATGGTGGCTGATGTTCTCACGCTGTCTCCCGTACCTTTATCAAATGCTGATTCAACTTCCGGTCTATCGCCATGATTTTCAAGTTTTTTCACATCATTTTGATTGTCATACAGCACTGTGCCGTCCTTGTCAACCCAGGTGACACGAATACCCTCCACGTCAATCTGTGGGATTTCATTTATATCCTGTTTTAGTATTCCGGTGCTTTCTATTGTCTCTGCCATGACCTGCAGGTCTTCCTTTACCTGCTTCTGAAAGAGGTAATAGTTGATTACTGTCATGGAAACCATAGTGGCAATTGCTACAAAAAGTGCTGTTGCTACCAGATAGTAATTAATCTTCTTTTTCATGCTGTACGCTCCGCTTATGTATATTAAAAATCATTATAACAGCTATTATTCTATAACATAGCCCACATTTCTGACTGTCTTTATCCTGCTGCCATAGTCACCCAGCTTGTGGCGGAGTGTCTTTATATGCATGTCCACTGTACGTGTCTCGCCCTCAAAGTCAGTATCCCAGACGCTTCTCATGATGACCTCCCTGGTCATGACTATTCCCTGACTGCCCATCAGAAGCCTTAAAAGCTCGTACTCCTTGTAGGTCAGGTCAACCGGCTCATTGTTCACTGTAACCACATGGCGCTCATGGTCAATCACCAGATCATCCAGCTTTAAAAGCTTCGGCTCCTCCTTCGCTGTTCTCCTAAGCAGTGCCTTTACTCTTGTGATAAGCTCCATGATTGAGAAAGGCTTTTTGATGTAATCATCTGCGCCTCCGTCAAACCCTTTTATCATATCCATCTCTGTTGTCTTGGCTGTGACCATTATAATAGGAATATCCTGTGTGGCCGGACGTTTTCTGAGCTTTCTCACGATATCGTAGCCGCTCTCATCCGGAAGCATCACATCAAGCAGTATAAGGTCCGGTACGAGTTCATCCAGCTTCTTGTAAAATTCCTTTGCGTTTTCAAATGCACTGACTATGTAATTACTGTTTTTTAAAGCAATACTCTCTATCTCACGTATGCTCTCGTCGTCCTCTACAATATAAATAAGTGCCATAGCTTTCTCCATTTCAAAAAATCTTATGTAAAATTTTTACCTGTATTTTACTTTCGATTATACATTACTAATGTAAAACAGACGATGGTTTTATGTAAAATTTATGTAAAATCCATCGTCTGTATCAATTTTGTCTGTATATAACTATGATTTAATTTTTCAGTATAAAGATTAAATCATGATTTGCGAACCTTATCATCAAGCGCAAACTCAACCCACTCAGCAATATTTGTCGCATGGTCTCCAATACGCTCGAAGTATTTTGCAACCATGAGAAGATCCTCTGCCTGCTCACCATCCTCCGGATGTTCCCTGATGAAATCAATAAGCTCAGCCTTTACCTTATCAAAAAGATCATCAACCACATCATCCTGCTTCATCACTATGCGAGCCTTGTCATTGTTCTTCTCAACATACGCCTCGATTGCCCTGATAAGCATAAGCATTGTCTCTGAAGCCATGCTCTTGACATGCTCTATATTGACCCTGTATGGCTTGTCACTGCTCATCAAAATGGTCATCTCGCTGATATCGGCTGCGTGGTCTCCTATACGCTCCATATCAGTAACCATCTTCATCGCTGCAGAAATTGTTCTAAGGTCTCTTGCTACAGGCTGCTGCTGCATGAGCAGATCAAAGCACAGGCTCTCTATCTTTTTCTGCTCTCTGTCTATCTCTGAATCGCCCTCCATGATGGCTTTGGCGCTATCGGCATCCTGATGTATAAATGCCTCGATTGCTTTCTGGATTGACTCCTCAATCATGCTTCCCATGTGCATCATTTCTTCATTCAGCTTCTTAAGCTGCTCGTCGAATTTCGATCTCATTAACCAAACCTCCCTGTGATGTAATCCTCTGTTCTCTTGTCCTGTGGATATGAGAAAATCGTCTTTGTGTCGCCAAACTCAACCATATCTCCCACAAGGAAGAAGGCTGTATCGTCTGACACACGCACTGCCTGCTGCATGTTATGTGTTACAACCACAACTGTGTACTTTTTCTTTAAATCCTCCATGAGTTCCTCTATCTTTGAAGTAGAGATGGGGTCAAGCGCTGATGTTGGCTCATCCATCAAAAGCACCTCCGGCTGTACGGCAAGCGCTCTCGCAATACACAGTCTCTGCTGCTGTCCACCCGAAAGTCCCATAGCAGATTTCTTTAATCTATCTTTAACTTCATTGAATATTGCAGCACCCTGAAGACTTTCCTCAACTATCTGGTCGAGTATCTTTTTATCCTTGATGCCATGCACTCTCGGGCCATATGCGATATTGTCATATATGCTCATCGGGAACGGATTTGGCTGCTGGAAAACCATGCCGACCTTTTTGCGAAGTACGGTTGTATCGACTGATGGTGCATATATATTCTCACCATCTATCTCTATGCTTCCCTCGATTCTGACGTTGTCAACCAGATCATTCATTCTGTTGATACACTTTAAAAATGTAGACTTACCACATCCTGACGGTCCGATCAGCGCTGTCACGCTGTTTTCTTTTATGTCCATATTGACACCATGCAGTGCATGATTCTGGCCATAATACAGATTCAGGTCGCGAACCTGAATTTTGATTTTTTTCTCCATTTGTATCTCCTGCAACATGTAATAAATTTCTTGTCTTCGAGAATACATTATATGGATGTTTTGTAAAATGCTCTATCAGATGTATGTAAAATCTATGTCAAATTTTTACACACATAAATTATTCGCACTGTTTGTATTTATTATTTGTATACACTCTTTATATGCTTTATAGTCGGCTTTATTAAAGTACTGTCTGGTTAAAGTATTGTATCTTTAATAATTAAAAGCTCATCCATTATCCTGTCAGCATCAATATTTGAGTAATTGATAATAAACTGATGCCTGTCCTCCTTTGGCTTGATCAGGTTGAAATGGGTAATCGCCTGAAGCTTTATGCCTTTTTTCAAAAGCCTTTCTTCAACTGTTTTGTCCGGAAGGTTCGTGTCAAACTGTATGATAAAATGCAGTCCGGAGTCATTTTCTATTACCCTGCATTCCTTTTCAGTGAAGCAGCCTTTTATGGACGAAAGCACGCTCTGGCGCTTTCTGCCGTAGTGCAGTCTCATCCTGTTTATGTGCTTTTCAAAATAGCCCTCGCTGATAAATCGTGCCAGCGTATACTGCTCGAAGGTGGATACCGTACATGAGTAAAATGAAAGCCTCCTGTAAAACTCATTTGCCAAATGCTCTGGCAGCACCATGTAGCTGATTCGGATGGTGGATGTGAGAGACTTTGAAAATGTATTTATATAGATGACCTTTTCACACGCATCTATCGAGAGGATGGGCGGTATCGGGTGTCCGTTCATGCGAAACTCACTGTCATAATCATCCTCTATGATGTATCTGTCGCTGCTCTCGTTGGCCCATGCCAAAAGCTCATAGCGGCGGTTCACAGGCATCGTGATTCCTGTCGGAAAATGGTGTGTCGGGCTGATATGTGCTATCTGCGCGTTCGCTTTCTTTATAAGCTCCACGCTGATGCCCTGCTCATCCATCTGCACCGGCAGGCATTTTGCATTGTTGCACTCGTATATCTGGCTGATTTTCTTATAGCCCGGATCCTCCACGCAGTATACCTTGTCCGTACCCAAAAGCTTCACAAGCAGTCCGTACAGATACTCTGTTCCCGCTCCGACTATTATCTGGTCCGGGTCCACATTCATACCGCGAAACGACGACAGATGGCTTGCTATCGCTTCCCGAAGCTCTCTCACTCCGCCACACGGCGACACCGACAAAAGCTCCTGCTCCCTAAGGGAAATCGTCTCTCGCATGAGCTTTGCCCATATAGAAAACGGAAAGTTACCCGAGTCTGTCCTGTTTGATGAGAAGTCAAATATACTTTCATCCTGCTCAGGCGGCAGCTTTATGCTAAGCTCCTTCTGCACCGGTGCCTTGATTACTCTGATATCTGACACATCGGCTATGAAATAGCCCTTCTTGGGCCTTGCAAACATATAACCCTCGCCTATCAACTGGTCATATGCATTTTCAACCGTAATGGTACTAACTCCCAGATTCTTGGCGAGGGTACGTTTTGATGGCATTTTCTCCCCGGAGCTTAATTTCCCCTGTGATATGTCGTTTTTGATGCACTCATACAGGCATTTGTAGAGTGGACCGTCTGTTTTTGTGAGGTCGTAGGTCAGCATTTGATTCACCGCTTTCTGGCATTTTTATTTTCCTTATTTTGAATATTTTAATATTACCAGATGTAGCGTATTATTGCAACCATGATATGCGACTGGTGTGGGCAAATATAAATTGATGCAAAAATACAAATGTAAAAAACAAAAGGAGATTTAACAAATGGAAAATAATAAGAATACTCAATACGAACTCAATAAAGGGCTTGCGCAGATGCTAAAGGGCGGTGTCATCATGGATGTCACGACTCCGGAGCAGGCCAGGATTGCCGAGGCAGCCGGTGCATGTGCTGTTATGGCGCTTGAGAGAATCCCTGCTGATATCAGAGCCGCAGGCGGTGTTTCAAGAATGAGCGATCCTAAGATGATTAAGGGCATTCAGGAGGCTGTCAGCATCCCCGTCATGGCAAAGTGCCGTATAGGTCACTTCGTGGAGGCTCAGATACTTGAGGCTATCGAGATTGACTACATTGATGAGTCTGAGGTGCTTTCACCTGCTGATGATGTGTACCATATAAATAAGAGAGATTTCAAGGTGCCTTTCGTATGTGGTGCAAGAGATCTCGGTGAGGCTCTCCGCCGTATCAACGAGGGAGCTTCCATGATCCGTACAAAGGGTGAGCCCGGTACCGGTGATATCGTGCAGGCGGTCAGACATATGAGAAAGATGAATTCTGAGATTGCTAAGCTTACTTCCATGCGTGAGGATGAGCTTTTCGAGGCAGCTAAAAATCTTCAGGTGCCTTTCGAGCTGGTCAAATTCGTTCATGATAACGGCAAACTTCCGGTTGTAAACTTTGCGGCAGGCGGTGTGGCTACTCCGGCTGATGCGGCTCTTATGATGCAGCTCGGTGCTGAGGGTGTGTTCGTCGGTTCAGGTATCTTCAAATCAGGCGATCCTGCCAAGAGAGCTGCCGCTATCGTAAAAGCTGTGACAAACTTTACTGATGCAAAGCTCATCGCAGAGCTTTCTGAGAATCTCGGTGAGGCTATGGTCGGAATCAACGAGAGCGAGATTAAAATCATCATGGAGGAAAGAGGCAAATAAAATGAAATCAGGACTTAAGATTGGTGTTTTAGCTGTTCAGGGAGCGTTTATTGAGCACAAGCGCATGCTTGAGTCTCTTGGGTGCGAATGTGTAGAGCTGCGCCGGAAATCAGATATCTGTGACTTAGACGGACTCGTGCTGCCTGGAGGTGAGAGCACTGTGCAGGGCAAGCTGCTCCGTGAGCTTGATATGTTTGATGAGCTTAAGGAAAGAATCGCAAACGGACTTCCGGTGCTTGCAACCTGCGCCGGTCTTATCCTTTTAGCTTCACATATCAGCAACGATGACAACGTATATTTCGGCACTTTGCCTGTCACTGTTAAAAGAAATGCCTACGGCAGACAGCTTGGAAGCTTTGAGGCTACAGCAAGGTTTGACAACAGCTTCGACTTTACCATGACATTTATCAGAGCACCTTACGTGGAAGCTATTGATACTTCAGCAAAGAATGATGTTCGTGTACTCGCAGAGTATGACGGCAAAATTGTCGGTGTACAGTATAAGAACCAGATTGGGCTGGCTTTTCATCCGGAGTTTGATGATGATACACGGATTCATGATAGGTTTTTGGAGATGATATGATTATTCAGGAATGTTATTATAATTTATAATAGCATTCCTTCTTGTTTTCTATTTATATTTTTATTGCCATATCATTTTTCATCATTTATAATTATATATCATGTGTTTCAACACTATTATCCGGAGGGGTTATGAAAATTTTAATTAGTAGGGAACAATTGGAGCTTTTACTTGAAAAAAAGCGCGATTTTATAGGCAAAAAGATAACAATAGATACAATTATAGCAGGTATATCTTTCTTAATATCAGTATGGACAGCAAACTATGAAACCATATGGATCATCCCGGGAATTGTATTTAAAACTATATTTTGTGTTATCGGAATTGTTTACATGATAAAAATAATATATGATATTATTGATTTCAAAAACAATAATTACACTCACACAGACTTATTGAGAGATATAGAAGGATTGGACATGATACAGCATAATCATTCATTAATTATAATCAAAAACAGTGCCCCCGGCATAAAAACAAAATATCTTACATATTATGATGAAAGATGGGACTGTAAGCTGTTTCCCAATTTAAAAACCGCAGATAAAGACAATGAAGCCTTTATCATCAGTAATTTATCAAATGACTTAGGTATACCCAAAAAAGAAATCAAATGCAAATATATATCATCCAGAGTACAGGAAAAATATTCCGTAAGCCATAACGAAAACAGAGTGTATAACCATAGGCTGTACGAAGTAGAATTTAAAAATATTCCAAAAATAATGAATAAAAACGACTTTTCTATTAACTCCCGACACTATTATTGGATGACAATTAGTGAAATGGAAAAAGACGATAATATAATGAAAAAGAATATGGAAGTAGTTGATTTTGTAAAAGAATGCGAAAAATAATTTTTTAAGCCGGGGCATCTGCCCCGGCTTTTATTGTTTCTTATGTCTTATAAGTTCAATATATAATATGATTAGACGGTCAATAGGTATCATAATATTGTTTTAAAAAGCCTAAAACTCCAGAGTCACCTTAAACAGATCACCGTCCACAGTCAGCTCCAAAGTACCATTCATAAGCTTCATAAGGCTTTCTGCAATAGACAGTCCAAGTCCACTGCCCTCGGTATTTCGTGAGCTGTCTCCTCTGACAAAACGCTCCTTAAGCTCATCGCTTGAAATATTAAGCGGTGTAGCTGACACATTCTTGAATGTTATGATGGCTCCTCTGTCCTTTGGAATGATGTCAATATACACTCTCGTACCCGGCTGGGCATATTTGTTGATATTGTTCATCAGGTTGTCAAACACTCTCCACAGATGTCGTCCGTCTGCCTGAATCATGACAGGCGTAACGTCATTTTTGATAATTAAATCAAGATTATTTTTCTCGAATTTTTCTTCATATTCCCCGGCTACCTGCGATAACATAACAGCTGCGTCCAGTTCCTCCAGCTCTACGTTTATGCTGCCGGTAGATGCCTTTGACGCTTCGAGTAAATCCTGAATTAATTTTTTCAGACGTGATGACTGTCTGTCGAGAACGTCAAGATATTCGCGTACCTTCTCGTTATCTATGTCCTCCTTCTGCAACAGGTCCACATAATTGATAATCGAGGTGAGCGGTGTCTTGATATCATGCGACACATTTGTGATGAGCTCCGTCCTGAAGCGCTCGCTCTTCATTTTTTCAGAGACCGCCGCCTCTATTCCATTGCTCACATTATTCAAATCCTCGCCATGCTTTCTGAAAAACAGCATAAGCCTTGACGTATCAACTGGCTGTGAAAAATCACCGTTTGCTATTGCCTTTGCGGCGCATCTTATCCTGTCATACTGCATGATGAATGCGATAAGCAGAGCAAGCTCTATAAGCTTTATAATGAATATAAATCCAATACTCCCTATTCCAAAGCCTATAAGCTCAAGCAGGCATATGAAACCGAATGCCAGCATACTGATCAAAAACAGCGGTACATTTCTTTCTATCCATGAAAAGCCGTATCTGATTGGAGCAAATACCATCCTGCATAGCTTTTTGACAGGCTTTAAGAAAAATCTCACAACATAGTAGCACAATGTATGCTTCCAGAACTCATGTGCCCTGATTCTTACGTATGTTGTCAGGATTGCTTCAAGCGAAACCATGGTTGCCGCCAGACAAATGAGTGCCACCACCGGAAGCTGCTTTATAAGCAAAAAGCCTGCCGGAAATACCATAAAGTCTGCAAACATTGTCACTCCAAGCATCACCTCATACGGCAGCCTGTCATATAATCGTAATTTAATTTCTTCCGAATCCTCACGTTTTCCGGCAACTGTCAGCAGATACCCCGCTGTAATCACAAAACCAAGTATAAATATGACAAACAATACACTTAAATGAGCCTCTGTAAATTCCATGACGTCAAGTAAGCTGTCTGCCTGATTGAAGTAATCGCCCTTTTCCTGAAGCTGCTGCGGAAGCTTTGCATACACATAATAGTACTCAGGCTTATCTTCCGTTTGGGTGTATGGATAGTACACAATTCCGGTATCCGATATATTAAAGGTATCCGGTAAAAGCTCATAGCTCTCATTCACCTGCTCCACCACTTTTATGATTTCGTAGCTGTCATAATAAATATCCTCATCATAATCGTAGTAAGAGCCGTCACTATCAAAGCGCGAATCGCCGTCATCACTCAGATTCATGCCACACTTTATATGATTTCCTTTTTCATCATAGCACTTTACATTTTTCCACTCGGCAAAGCCTGTAATATCGAGTGACTGGCCTGTAAACATCTCCTCGTAGGCAAAGTAATTATTTCCATTCTCATCGGTTTTCTCAACTGCCTTATATAAGCCAAGCGAGCTGTTATCGTTAGAGCCTGTCATCACCCTCACCTTTGGAATGACATAAGCGGTACCATCATTCAGGCACAGATAAAAGAGCCCATTTGTCTTGGAATACATGATTGAGCTGATTCTCTCACTGTTCATACTGTTTGATGCATCGTCTGACTCTTCATAGCTGCCGCTCATTGCATCCCACAGATATGATAGCCTGTTCCACTTTAAGTTCTCTGCCTTGTAGCTAAAAATATAATCCGGATTTGATATTTCATCCACACTTGAATACACCTTTGCTGCATCAGATTTTACATCTACCTTGTCCTCTGATGTTTCATTACTCTTTACCACTGCGGCCTGCAGATTGGTATCATTAGTCATCTGCGAAAATGCATTGTCATCACCGGATTCATAATTGTACACCATCTGTCTGCTATAGGCTCCTGCAATATTCGCATGAATTTCATCCCTTAGCTGTGCTGTGCTTTCATAATTGTTTGTATACACTGCAACTAACGTTGTTACAACAAGCCCTGCCGCCATGACCGAGCATACTATAAATGCCGCCAGCTTAAGCCACAGATTTCTTGATATTTTTTTCATATCATTCACCTTCCATTTTATAGTGCTTCACTTGACAAAGCTGTATCAAGCACGCACCTATTCAGCGTCAATTTTGTATCCGCGTCCCCAGATGACCTTTAAGTACCTTGGCTCAGCCGGATTTATCTCAACCTTTTCTCTGAGATGACGGATATGTACCGCCACCGTGTTTTCTGTCCCATACGGCTCATCCTTCCAGACCTTTGCATATATCTGATTCGGCGAATACACCTCGCCCGGATGCTCCATGAGAAGCTTCAAAATATCGTACTCTGTACGTGTGAGATTTGCTGCCTCGCCATCAACTGTCACCGTCTTTGATTTGTCATCGAGCTCAATGCCGCCTATTACCAGCTTTCCTGCGCTTGTATTGCCTGCGCCAAGAAGCATGTATCTCCTGATCTGTGACTTCACCCTTGCCTGCAACTCTACCGGGTTAAACGGTTTCGTCACATAGTCGTCTGCTCCGACCGTGAGCCCGAGTACCTTGTCAGTGTCCTCACTTTTGGCAGTGAGCAGTATGACCGGCACATTAGAGATTTTTCTGATTTCCACCATCGCCTCTATGCCGTCCATGACAGGCATCATGATGTCCATCAGGACAAGATGCACATCATTGTGTTTTACTATATCGAGCGCCTCCAGCCCGTTTCGCGCCGGGATTACCTCGTAGCCATCGCTGGTCAAATAAATGCTGATTGCCGATACAATGTCTTTTTCATCATCACATACTAATACTTTATACATAATTGCCTCCGGAAGTTTTATGTTGATCTTATTGTATCAATTGTAACATTAAAATCCAATTATGTAACACATTAAGATTTGTTTAAGAAATAATCTTAATGAAACTCAAAAGAAGCTCCGATTTACTGATATCAAATCGAAGCTTCTTTTCTTAGTTAGTTTATTATATTGGTTATTTACAATATTCGTTAATTTATTATTATGATTAAAGGGGTAAAATACCTTTTGACCCTCATATCATTATAATAACCGATTGATTTGCTTACTTCGCCTGGAATTTCTTTGCCAGCACCTTTGTCAGGATGTTGATTAAGAATACGATTACGAGAAGCACAACCGCAATTCCAAATGCCTGGTCGAATTTTCCTTCACTTGTCGCTGCAAGGTAGAGCTTGATGGTAAGTGTTCCACCTGACTGCATTATCTTTGAGAAATAACCGCTGGCAACCTTTGGAAGCATTCCTGCACTTCCTGCCGTAAAGAGAAGTGCTGCTGACTCACCTACTATTCGGCCGATTGCAAGGATAACACCTGTGATGATTCCCGGCATGGCTGATGGCAACAGGATGGTGCGGATGGTGTGCCATTTTCCGGCTCCAAGTCCGACTGCTCCGTGTCTGTAGCTGTCCGGTACAGTTTTAAGCGCCTCCTGTGTATTTCTTGTGATGAGAGGCAGAACCATGAGCGTCAGTGTCAGTGAACCTGTCAGGATACTGTAGCCAAAGCCTATTGTCTGTCCAAAGAACATCATTCCGAAGAGGCCAAAGATGATTGACGGTATTCCTGCAAGTGTCTCTGTGGCAAACTCTATTGTGGATACGAGCTTACCCGGCTTTGCATACTCATTCAAGTACACGGCTGCTCCCACTCCGACAGGAGTTGCTATGAGCATGGTGATAATTATGATGTAAAGTGTATTGAGCAGGTTGCCCGCTATTCCGACGGTGCCTCTTAATACAGATGTCTCACTGGTCAGAAACTGCCAGTTTACCTGGCCGATTCCCCTAACAAATACATATATGATGATTCCCGCAAGCAGCACTACCGATAATGCTGCACACAGATATATGAAAAAATATACTACATCATCGCCTATTCTGCGGCGTTTTCCATTTATACTAGTCATTTTCCACAGCTCCTTTCTTTTTGAGTTTCATAAGGGTGAGGTTGATTATCATGATAAACACAAAAAGCACAAGACCTACTGAGAAAAGCACCTGTCTGTGAAGTCCGCTGGCGTATCCCATCTCGCTGACTAGCTGTGTGGTAAGGAAACGCACTGAGTTGAACGGAAGTGGAAAGCTTACCGTTCCACCGGCTACCATGTTGATAGCCATCGCTTCTCCGAGCGCACGACCTATTCCGAGCACAATTCCTGTCATGATTCCTGATTTTGCTGCAGGAACCGTCACTTTAAATATTGTCTGTATCTTTGTTGCTCCAAGAGCAAGGGATGCCGCTCTCATCTGCTGCGGTACTGCCTGTATTGATGATACGCTCATGTTGATTACCGTAGGAAGAATCATGATTGCAAGCACTATGATTGCTGCAAGCAGATTTGATCCGCCGGTAAACTGATGTGTTGCTGAGTTTGCAAAAATATGTTTCTCCAGCTTGTATAATACCGGATTAAGTATCATAAGTCCTAAAAGTCCATAGATTACTGATGGAATGGCTGCAAGCAGCTCTACTGCCGGCTGCACTACCGCTGAGAGCTTTTTGTTTGACACCTCAGTGAGAAATACTGCCGTAAGAAGAGCAATCGGTACTCCTATGAGTATAGATACCGCTGTTCCTATAATGGATGTGAGGATTATGTACAATATTCCGTAGCTTGGGTCTGCCGCTGTCGGCGCCCATTTTGTTCCGAATAAGAGATTTAACACTCCGACCTTGAAAAATGCCGGTGCGCCTTTAAGGAACATATAAATTGTTATTGATAATACTGCGAATATTGCCACAACCGCACATACCGTGAATATTATTTTGGCAACATTCTCTACTATGGATTTATGTTTCATTTGATACTCCTTGTTTCAAAAAGTTCCCCAGGAAACCTGCCATTTCCTGAGGAAACCCTGTATCTTGTCGATATGTATTAATACTGATGTCTAATATCGATGTCTGTATTTCGTATTATTTTTTTATACTTATACTTACTAGTGATGTCTCGTATCGATGTCTGTATTTTGTATTATTACTATGACCGTTATTTCTACTGAGGAAGGATAAGGCCTACCTTCTTGATAACTGCCTGTCCCTCATCTGAGTTTACATAGTCAAACCAAGCTTTAACAATATCGTTCTGCTCGTCAATCTTGCCCTTTGTAGCCATTACGAATGGACGAGAAAGGAGATATTTGCCTGCTACAATGTTTTCCTCTGTTGCCTCTACTCCGTCAATTTTCATTGCTGTTACTGTATCATCAAGCACGTCAAGTGAAACATATCCGATTGCTCCTGGTGTTGAGCCTACCTTTGCAAGAACTGCTCCTGTTGAGTCAAGCTCCTGTGCATATTTGCACTGATCCTTTACATCAAGAAGCTCCTCGAAGGCTCCTCTTGTACCTGAAGCTGCCTCACGGCCGATTGCTACGATTGCCTCATCTTTTCCACCAAGGTCTTTCCAGTTTGAAATCTCACCTGTGTAGATTTTCTTTAAGTCATCTGATGTAAGCTCTGTTACTGAGTTGTCCTTGTCTGTGATTACTGCGATTCCGTCGATTGCTACGATGTTTTCCTCAACGCCGTTTGCTTTCTCATCATCTGTAAGTGCTCTTGATGAATCTCCGATATCTACGCTTCCTGCTGTCACTGACTCGATTCCTGAACCAGAGCCTGTATACTCTACTGTTACTGTTACTCCAGGGTTTTTCTCCATGAATGACTCCTTGAGTGCCTCACAAAGCTTCTCCATTGAAGTACTTCCCGCAAGTGAAAGTGAACCGCTTAAGTTCTCATTTGATGTACCTTCATCTGCGCTTGTATCTGCATTGTTGTCTGCTCCGTCTGAGCTTGAACCACATCCTGTAAATGCTGCTGTCATCATTGTTGCAGCAGTTGCTAAAACTAAAAGTTTTTTCATACGATTTTTCATTTTAATTTCCTCTTTCATTTCTTTCTTGAATTTATTTCTTTGTTTGTTACAACTGATATAGTAATGGGGAAATGTAAAATGCAAAATCATTAGTGTGTAAAATGCATGTAAAAAAATATTTTTAATTTACAGTACGATTGTAAATTCATATCCTCCGGTGGCTGTACATCTGTTCTGCCGGATGGTGGCTCTTTGAGCGTGGGAGTCCCTTTATTTGTACTTTCATCTGCTGTATTGCCGAATGTATCTGTGTTTGCGTTTTCTGTATCTAAAAGATCCGGGAATGTTCCTCCGTTTCCGTCAATCAGCTTAAGACATGCATCCAACGCCTCGTTTGTACTTATATAGTTTGCAATGTTTATCGTGCCTACAATTGCAATAAGAACAATTGAAACTCATAACATTGCTATGGCTATAAATTTTCTTCGTAATTTTTTTAGCATTTTATCACCTGCACATTTTTTCTATTTCATGCTCTACATCCATTGGATCCAATGGACTTTCCGCTGTTTCATATGTCAATATAAGATTTTTTCCCTGATAATATCCATTTTCGTTATATTTCAATATCTTTCGATAAGCTTTATTTCGATAATCAGGATTGTCTATCAAGCCAAGATGCTCCCACAGAACTATGTCGCCATTTTTCTTCTCAACTGTAAAATCGGGATAATAAATACCATCTGAAATTTTATTCGCCTTCTCGTACTCAAACTTTATATTATTATCATACAAGGCTGTCGCAATAATTACTTCTGATTTTGACCGCACTATAATTCCCATTTTAGTATAAAACTTGAGTGCTTCAGGGTTAGGAACCTGTGTCTTTTCATTTGTCTCTTCATTGTCCTTCTTATCAACTGCTAAAAGTATACTTCTATAATGTTTTTGCTTCAACATTTTCTGGGCATAATCGGTTTTATATTTTTTCCGGGCCTTCCTGTTTGTCTCGAGTAGTCTGAGCTCATTTATTGTATCCTTCAAATAAAGCTCCAGATATTTTTTATTGACAAGATTTCTGATTTCTTTATCATTTTTCTTTGATAAATACTCTCTTCTGCCATTTTTCCAAACATACCATTTAACATTTCCATCCTTTTGTGTTGGATAGATTGTCCCTTCCTCAGTGATGGTCTCCAGCCTTTCCTGAATCTCTAATATCTCACTTTCCAACCAATGGATTCTATTATCTATTGAACTTATTTTATTTTCCTCCTAACTCTTTGCATCATGTGATGCCATGTATGTGATTCTAACAGTAATTCAATTGTTTTTGTGGGGAATATGATAAATGAAAGCTGTCATTTATCTTCAAAAGTGGAGATTATGGTCTCCATTTGTTTGATAGCACCATATAAGATAAATATAGAAACCGACTATAGTTTGGAGCTGTTTTATGATTTTAATGGATTTCAGCTACTTTTTCCTGCTCTTTTCTGGCTTTTTGGGCGGGGTTTGGGGTGCTGTTTTGGGGATTTCTGCGATTTCAGCTACTTTTTCCTGCTCTTTTCCAGCTTTTTGGGCGGGTTTGGGATGCTGTTTGGGGAATTTCTGCGGTTTCAGCTACTTTTTCCTGCTCTTTTCAAGCTTTTTGGCTGGGTTTGGGGTGCTGTTTTAGAAATTTTAGGAATTACAGCTCCACAAGGCCCGCTTGCTATGCTACCAACCTATGGCTATTGTACATTATGATAATTTAAAAATCCAGTATTTTCTAAATAAAAAGACAAAAAATATGAATTTTCAGAAAAAATAAAAATAATTACTGCTCAAGATTCATAGGTGCCCCTGCCATATGGAAACATTTCTACCCAAATATTATGATTAAAGGTTCAAAAGGTATCATCGATGCATGCTTGCATGCAATTCGATGTATACCTTAGTGACACGCACCACACCGAGAAAGTAGCAATTTGCTGCGGGGACGCAGAAAATTAGCGGACTTCGAGGTGTAGTCAGATTATGGAAATGCGTAGCATGTAGCAATCTGATTAATCATAAATGAGGGGCAAAATACCTTTTGCCCCTCATATCATTATTATCTTGTATGAATAAAATAAACTATGCATTATTGCTTTCTATGAATGAAATAAACTATGCATTATTGCTTTCTATGAATGAAATAAACTCAGCAGCATTTCTCGGTTTTGAGAAATAATAACCCTGAATGTAATCTATTCCAAGCTCATCCAGCTTTGCAAACTGCTCCTTCTCCTCGATTCCCTCAGAAACAATCTCAAGCTTTAGCTTTTGAATCATGCCCATTGCGGCATCCATAACCGGCTTGCCCTTTCCGTTGTCAAAATATGCATTTGTCATGCCTCTGTCAAACTTCACAATGTCAATCGGCATATCAACAATATAGCTTAAATTTGACTGACCTGTGCCAAAATCATCCAGCGCAAACCTCACTCCCACCTTACGCAGGGCGTTCATATTATCAAGCAGTATCTTTTTTTCAGTGATAGATGCAGACTCTGTAATCTCAAGCACAATATCATTTGCATCCACATGATATTTCTCCATAATTGCAATAAAATCCTGCGCTAAATGGTCATAAGCACACTGCACCACTGACAGGTTGCATTCAATATACTCAATTCCCATCGCATGTATATCATGCTGTACAATAAATCTGCACACTTTCTCAAACACGCGCTCTCCAAGCCTTAAAATGAGTCCCCGCTTCTCAGCTACAGCAATAAACCTGCCCGGAGGTATGATATTTCCCTCGCGCGACCTTATTCTGACAAGCGCCTCCGCAGAGGTGAATTTATTCGTTTTAGTGTTATAAATTGGCTGGTAAAATACCTCTACACGGTTATCGCGCAATGCCTCTATTATCTCATTTTCAACCGAATTTTCATCATATATGTGCTCAATGACTTCATTATTTATGAGCATCACGCCGCGCCCCGTAAACTCAGCTCTGTTACGCTTGGCATATTGAAAAAGCCCCAGTATATCCGATGGTCTCCGCACAAGCTCAGTAGACCTTAGATAATATATCTCCCCAAACAGCATCGTCATATTGTCACCGCCCCATGGCTTGTCGAACCTGCGTTCCAATATTCCGATTGTTTTTTCTGCACAATCAGTATTCTCAAAAACCAGCAGATACTCGTTTGCAGAGCTTCTAAAAACATAATTATCAGGCAGCTTATTTATAAAAGAAACCACCTCATAAAAAATACTTTTTTCCATCTCGCGGGTGAAAAAATCCTTTTCATTGCTTCCATAGCGAATACACACTATCGATACATCATTCCCCTGTCCATATGCCTCCTTCATGTATTCAAAAAGGGCATTGAGATTGAAAAATCCTGTATCCCTGTCAATATTTGCCATCGGATTTTCAAGCATAATAAAAAGGATAAGCACACCTATCACACTCGCAAAGCTGACAATCAATATTTTTTTATCTATAAACTGAATAACCGCCGATATAAACATAAGAGCCACCCAGACCTGCATGCTCTTTCTTCTTCTCGGATTTATAGCCTGACTGTATTTTTTTGTCAGCATTAGAATAAGCGCCAGCAGAATTACAGTTACTGCATATGTTATAATAACAGCCGGACCATATGTATAAACTATATTATCCGAATCATAAATTTTAATCGGTACGACCATTATCAGAATATCAGTTAAGATTCCAAATATCCACAGCCGCTTTCTCCACTTGCGCTCAAGCTCTTTTTTCCTGAAAATATCCACGCATATATACCAGAAGGCCACCATGGCAACCCATGTAACCGTCCAGAGATATAATTTGCAGATAATATTGGTAGCAGTATGAGGATATCCGCTTCTTTTTTCAATTGCAACAAGTGCGAAAATATCAAAGAAAAGTGACAGCAAGCCTGCAATCCATACCTCAACAAAAGCCTTCGATGTATGTAATATAATCTTTTTCTGCGAAATATAAAAATACATTATTACGAACATCACCGCAATGGCACACATTTGTGAAACAATATTCATATCCCCTATTTCCTGAACCTTTCCTAAACCAAACCAATACCCTAGTACTATTTTACCGTTATTTTACCAATAAAGCAATATATTGTTTTGATTTACAAAGAACTAAATAAAAAAGTTACTATTCACACTGAACAGTAACAAAAAAACACGCTATGCGCGTGCTCCAAAATAATACAGTCGATAACTATTCAGATACATACATAAATAAATCGGCGTGACAAGATTCGAACTTGCGACCTCTACGTCCCGAACGTAGCGCTCTACCAAACTGAGCCACACGCCGTCTGCAATTCGTTTTGCAACTATTAAATAATATCACAATGTATAAATTTTGTCTACCCCATAATATATATTTATGGTATGATTTATACTGTATAATATGATGATTAAAGGGTCAAAAGGTATCATCGATGCATGCTTGCATGCAATTCGATGTATACCTTAGTGACCCGCACTACACCGAGAAAGTAGCAATTTGCTGCGGGGACGCAGGAAATTAGCGAATTTCGAGGTGAAGTCAGATTACGGGAATGCGTAGCATGTAGTAATCTGATTAATCATAAATTTACACTATTGTGCCCCACCTCACAGCGAGGTATCATACCCATGACTAAACTGTAATTTAATCACGTAATTATTTTCTTTATACTATGAAGCCGGCCCGACAGCACAGTGACCGGCTTAGCACCACGGTATATAAATTATAAGGAGAATATCATGACAAATCAGACAAATCACATAAATAAAACAGCCATAATAACCGGAGCTTCACGCGGTATCGGTGCCGCCATTGCCAGAAAGCTGGCTTCCTGTGGCTATAACCTCTCACTTTGCTGCCGCAATTCATCTGACAGGCTAAAGGCACTGGCTGATGAGCTTCACTGTGCATACGGAATTGAGGTGCTATGCTACACCGGAAATGTAGGAGACTTTTTCTTTGCCAAGGATATGGTTACGAATACCATTTCCCATTTTGGCCATATAGATGTGCTCATTAACAATGCCGGCATATCGCATATCGGGCTGCTGAGCGACATGACACCGGAGGAATGGAACAATATCGTGGCGATAAATCTGACCGGTGTTTTCAACTTTACAAAGCTCGTCATCCCTTATATGGTTGCAGATAAATGTGGCCGTATACTACAGATTTCCTCTGTCTGGGGCAATGTCGGAGCCTCCTGCGAGGTGGCATACTCAGCCTGCAAGGGCGGTATAAATGCATTTACCAAGGCACTCGGCAAGGAGCTTGCGCCATCGCATATTCCGGTAAATGCCATAGCCTGCGGTGTCATAGATACCGATATGAACCTCTGCTTTGATGAGACAGAACGCGCCGAGCTGGCCGATGAAATCCCTGCCGGACGCTTTGCCACAGCCTGTGAGGTCGCAGATATGGCTTACTCCGTCATCACTGCACCTGATTACCTCACAGGACAGATAATCACTTTTGATGGTGGCTGGATTTAAAATTGTAATTTTAATTTTTTTATTTTTCGTATTTTTTAGATATTTGTTGATTTTTGTAATTATTGTGTTACAATTCACTTATGAATAGTATAAATAACTTTCTATTAGAAAAGCAACTATCAACCATTAGTACAACTGTGCCTGACAGGCTTGATTATCTGATGAGGCTCCACAACTTGACCAACATTGCTCTTTCTGAAATCATGTGCTGTGCAGAATCAACTATTTCAGGCTACAGGACAGGCCGTAGAGTGCCTGACATTTTTGTCATTTGCCATTTAAGTACAATTTTTGGTGTCACACCCAATTATTTTCTTGGATTCACAGACGAAATTTGTCCAACTCACAACTGATTATGTGATATATACAATGCCTTCCGGTATCACTTCACAACCATCACCGGCTGCTGATGCAAATGTCACATAAAATATATTGAAAAATGAAAGGGGGAAATGTTACAGTCTAAGCCAAAACCGTAACGAAAAACAGCCCGGTGCACATATCACAATGTGTGCCGGGCTGCAGATTTTATTGTTATTCTGCCACAAGTATTATCGTGGTCCTTGCAGGAACTCTTATGGTGTTGACACCCAAAAGTTCTGTCTTTGCCGTGAAGTCCTCTCCGTCAAAATACTCTGCATTGGTGTTGGTGTCCACATGCCAGTGTTTTCCGTTCGGAAGCACCGGAAGCTGCATCACAAGCGGCTCCCAATATGCATTCATGCAATAGAATACAATATCATCCTCCGTGTCCTCCTCATTTCTTCCGGCATACATGATGCCAATAAGCTTTGTCTTGTAATCAGTCGAGGCATTGAACGGTGTACCGTTGTGCACACTGATTTCCGGGAACTGGCAGGATGAAGGCTTTGTCATCTTTCTGAGTATAGGATGCTCTTTCCTGAACTGGATCATATGACGCACGAAATCATGGATTTCCTTGAATTCCTCAAGCCTGCTCCAGTCGAGCCATGAGATGATATTGTCCTGACAATACGCATTGTTGTTTCCAAACTGGGTGTTGCAGAACTCATCGCCCGCAAAAAACATCGCCGGGCCACGGCTGCACAAAAGTGCTGCAAATGCATTCTTTATAAGGCGCCTTCTAAGTCCGTTTACATTTGGATCATCTGTCTCGCCCTCTGCGCCACAGTTCCAGCTATGTCCGTTGTTGTCTCCGTCTGTGTTATTCCAGCCGTTTTTCTCATTGTGCTTTTCATTGTATGAGTAAAGGTCATACAGTGTAAAGCCATCATGACAGGTCAGGAAATTGACTGATGCCTTGTGTCCTCTGCTCTCCGGGCTGTAAAGGTCGCGTGAGCCGGTGATACGTGTGATGGCATTTCCCGCCATACCGTCATCGCCCTTTAAAAAGCTTCTCATGTCATCTCTGTATCTGCCGTTCCACTCAGCCCATCTGTTCCATGATGGGAAGCTTCCCACCTGATACAGTCCGCCTGCATCCCAGGCCTCTGCTATGAGCTTCATCTTGCCAAGTACCGGGTCGAATGCCAGCGACTCAAGAATCGGCGGATTGGCCATAGGTGCACCGTTTTGGTCTCTTCCGAGAATGGAAGCCAGGTCAAATCTGAAGCCATCCACTCTGTACTCAATGGCCCAGTGTCTCAGACAGTCTATGATAAAGCTGCGCACAACAGGATGATTACAGTTCATAACGTTTCCACAGCCACTGAAATTGTAGTAGTGTGCATCCGGTGTAAGCATATAGTACACGTTATTGTCTATTCCCTTGAAGGAGAAGCACGGTCCCATCTCATTTCCCTCAGCGGTATGGTTGAACACCACATCAAGAATGACCTCTATGCCATTTTCCTTTAAAGCCTTTATCAACGATTTCAGCTCGTCTCCCTCGTGGTTGTGCTCCTCGTTGAAGGCATAGCTGGTATTCGGTGCAAAAAATGATACTGTGTTGTAGCCCCAGTAATTGTAAAGCTGCACACCATCGACCACTCTCGCGCTCTCCATCTCATCAAACTCAAAAATCGGCATGAGCTCCACTGCATTTATTCCAAGGTCCTTAAGATACGGAATCTTATCCTTTAAACCGGCAAATGTACCCGGTGCGCTGACTCCAGAGGACTTATCCTTTGTATAGCCCCTCACATGTGTCTCATAAATCACAAGGTCCTCAAAGGGCTGCTCAAGCTGCTTTATGTTGCCCCAGTCAAAGCTGCTTTTTACAACTCTGGCTCTGTACTCAAAATCCTTGCCACCCTCCGGCTTTTCTCCCCATTTTCGCTGTCCAGTGACCGCTCTGGAATATGGGTCTAAAAGGACATTTTCCTCGTTAAACAAAAGTCCCTTTGCCGGCTCATATGGTCCGTCAAACGAAAATGCATACTCAAATTCATCCGGCTTTATATCAAAAACAAGCATGGAGTAGGTATCTCCTATCCTATATGAATCAGGAAACGGAATCCTCGCATACGGCTTTGGTGCCTGTGGTTTGAACAATAAAAGAGTACACCTCGTTGCCCCATGGGAATTGATGGTAAAGCTCACTCCGTTTGATGCCACGCACGCTCCGTACATTCTGAAAAAGCCCGGACGTATCTTAAATCCCTCTACCACATCAAGCGGCAGCAGGCCTGTATTTACTACATCCTCATGCTTTTCTTCTTTACTGCGCTCTCTCCACATATACATATTGCTCTTTGCTCCCTTACTATATTTGTATGATGGTACATGCTATTTGTTGCATGACTGCTTTTTATCTTAATTCGTAAAAAATGATATTGTAACTATTCAGCCCTTCTTTTTCTCAGTGGTTCTGAATAGTTACCTACTGTTAATTTACATGCAGCTTTCCAAGCCCATCAATCTCTATATTACTACAATTTTGTGAATATGTGTTCATTAAATTGCATATCTCTTTGGCTTTTTCGCCCGAAGCCACTGTCGGTCTGAAATCATTGTATGAGCTTACGCTGCTTAAGGTGCATGGAATAATCCGCGCATCTATGCCCGGCTGCAATTCACCATTTATCAGAGTAAATGCCTGCTGATAAATCGCCGTGTTCTTGTCTGCCGGATTTTTATTGCCTCCGAAGCAGAAATTTCCAAGACTGTAGCATATCATTTTGCCGTTATAGACCTCCATCCCCTGCAGTACATGAGGGTGGTTTCCGACTACCAGGTCTGCTCCCCAATCGATGATACGATGTGCTGCCGCCTGCTGATAGTCATTAGGGTAATGGTCACCCTCTATGCCCCAGTGACAGCATGCGATAACTATCGCCGCTCCCTGATTGCGAAGCTGAGCTATACCGTTTTGGATATATGCCTCTCGGTCACCGTTTTGTGACAAAAGGCTGACCGACACTATTCCAATCCTTGTCCCATCAGCCGTCTCGTAAATACCGGTATGATCATTGAAGCCATACACTATCCCGGCATTGTCGAGCACATTTCTCGTATCGTCCAGTCCAGCTTGTCCATAGTCGTATGTGTGATTATTTCCAAGACTACAGGCCTCGATGGAGCTGCCCGTCATAATTCCGATGTAGCTAGGCTTTCCCTTAAGGTTCCAGCGCTTTTCTACGCGCTCCGTCGCATCCGATAGCACACACTCCAGGTTGATGAGTGTCATATCGTCAGCCTCAAAAATATCTCTCACGCCGCCGAAAAAGTAGTCCTGTCCCTTTGAGTCATAATAAGAATTAAAGCTGCCGTCATAGCTTTGCTCCTGATTGTTGCCGAGTGTACAGTCTCCTGTAGCCGTAATCACTATGGTTGACATCTGTGGCTGCTGTTTATCCGCTTCTGTTGCCTCAGCTTTGGTTGCATCAGACTGTGTACTCTCTGTACCTTCTGCCGTACTGTCAACTGCGTTATCCTCTGCTTTTCCGGTATCCGATGTGTCTTTAACTACATCCACACCATTCCGGTTAGCGGCTTCCTTTATATTATCTCCAATATATTCTTTTCCTATGAGTGCTCCCGCCATAATAATGCATAAAACCAAAAGCACACATAATAGAATTTTTAATCCCTTGTTTTTCATAATTTTTCCTCATATGTAATCTTATACTGTGTTGTATTTGATATGTTATATTATACTTTTATGTTATTATTCCGGCATACCCCGTCATAATAACAGACTTTATTCAAAAAATCATACCCTTAGAATATCAACCGTGTGCGCACTTGCTCCCATCAGGTCTGCTCTCTCACATGTTGAAAGATGATACTGTACAAACATATCAAACTCCTCCTCGTCAAGAGCATTCAAAAATGGTCTGATATAATTTGCTGCGCCATCGGCTGCTATTATCTTTTCGCGTGTAAGGGCTGCCTGTGCATTTAATGCCTCTATATCTTCTAATCGGACAAAACTGTACAAATCATTAGCTTTTTCTGTACAATGGAAGCTCTCATCCAGCATTCCGCCCTCTATGCCATCTTTTATATGCTTCTCCTTTATGGCATAGGTTATCACGCTGTACTCATTCATAATATATGCCACAAGTATGTAACCACCCGGTTTTGTCACCCTTTTTGCCTCATTCAATGCAGCAAGCTTTTCCTCCGCCGACTTCAGATGATACATCGGTCCGAATACGAGTGTGAGGTCAAATTCATCGTTTCCAAACTTTTTAAGCTTTGTGGCATTGCCCTGGTATGCCTTTACTTTATCGCTCTTTTGCTTCAGTCTGCCGAGGTTATGCTTAACTAACTCAAGTGCTGTCACATCATAGCCTTCCTCGGCAAGAGGCACTGAGTATCTGCCCGTTCCCGCACCGACATCCAGGATTTTAATCTGTGAGCGAAGATCAAGCTGCTTCTCATTCATCAAGCTGCCAAGACAATCGTGTATATACTTCATGGAGGTGATAAACTCTACCCTGCCGTGACGGCTGTTCAGGCGCTTTTCCTCGTTGAATTTGTTATAGTATTCTTCTAATTCTGTCACGTATATTCCTCCCTGTATTATTCCTCGATATGCTCACGTCCTTGCGCAATGATTGTGCGCACATGTCCGTCTGCAAGCGAATAAAACACTGATTTGCCCTCACGTCTGCTGTTTACGAGCTTGTTTGCCTTTAATATCCTAAGCTGATGTGATATGGCGGATTGTGTCATGTTGAGCACTTTTGCAAGGTCGCAGACGCATACCTCCGCTTCAAACAACACAAAGAGGATTCTGATCCGGGTGGAGTCGCCAAATACCTTAAAAAGCTCTGCAAGGTCGTAGAGCTCGGTTTCCTCAGGCATTGTATCATTTACTATTTTCAGAAGGTCTTCGTGGATTTCGTTGCAGTCGCAGCATTCTATCTGTTCATTTATGTTTTCGCTCATAGTGTAGTGTCCTTTCTGCGTTATTTTTTCATTATTTTTGCGTTATTTCTACTTTATTGGCTATGGTGCGGGTGCTCGGCATAAATTGCATGTGCCCTCGCTCAGTATTGCGATATTAAGACTCTGTAGGAATTATGATTTAGGTTTTGGCTATAAGACGCAACCGGCTTTTAGCGCCGTCCGTGGCGCTAACGCCTTGTCCGTGCGTCCATGCACGGACATTGCTGTGTTTTGACATAATTCCAACAGACTCTAAATATCTCCATATTCGCGATGTCACATGCAATTTCTGCAAGCACCCTTTGGTTTTGGCTCATTGAAGGGTATGGACGCATCGTATTTGCGGGAGCGTAACTGCTCAGTGCCTTCGCAGTTACGGGGCTGGTCCGGATGCGTGTAAGGGCACTGCAGGAATTTACTTAGCTTTTGTTTATTAGCTATTGCCGTTTAATTGTCTTTTGTTACTGTCACACTTTCGTGTGAACAGTAACTTCTTTTATTATACGCGAAAGACAGAGTGCACCTCTTGGGTGCATTCTGTCTGGTATTTTTTATATAGTAGTTTCATCATGCTTTGATATCTGCTCTTTGGGCTCTATGCATTTAGAGCTTGTGTACGAATAATGCGCGGATTGCATTTAGCACTGCTATCACCATTACTCCTACGTCTGCAAATATTGCGAGCCACATATTAGCTATTCCGACTGCTCCGAGTACGAGGCAGATCAGCTTGATGCCTATTGCGAAGTATGTGTTTTCATATACTATTCGCAGGCATTTGCGCGATATTTTTATTGCTTTTGCTATCTTTAGCGGGTCATCATCCATGAGGACGATATCTGCGGCTTCGATTGCTGCATCTGAGCCCATAGCGCCCATTGCAATTCCGATATCGGCTCTTGAGAGCACCGGTGCATCGTTGATTCCGTCTCCGACGAAGGCGAGCTTTTCTTTGCTGCCCTTTCTTGCGAGCAGTTCTTCTACCTTTGCTACTTTATCGCCCGGTAAAAGCTCACTGTATACTTCATCGATTCCCAGCTCTGCCGCTACTGAGTCGGCTACTGTCCTTGAATCGCCTGTAAGCATTATTGTACCTTTTATTCCGGCTTTTTTCAATGCCTTTATTGCTGCCGCTGAGGTTGGTTTTATCTTATCTGAAATAAGGATATAGCCCTCATATCTGCCGTCTATTGCGATATGGACTATGGTGCCGACCTTGTCAGTTTCACTGTAGCTTAAGCCCAGCTTTTTCATAAGCTTGTAGTTTCCTGCCGCTACAGATACGCCATCTACCTTTGCGGTGATTCCGTGGCCGCTGATTTCCTCAACGTCTGTCACGCGGGTTCTGTCGATTCCCTTTCCATATGCCTTCTGTAAGCTCCTGCTGATTGGATGCGATGAGCTGCTCTCTGCAAGTGCTGCGTACTCGAGCACCTTTTCTCTATCGAGCGTATTGTCGTAGACTCCTGCCACCTCGAAAACGCCCTCTGTCATGGTGCCGGTCTTGTCAAATACAACGTATCTGGTCTGTGATAAGGTCTCAAGATAGTTTGAGCCCTTTACAAGAACACCCTCGCGGCTGGCGCCTCCGATTCCTGCAAAAAAGCTGAGCGGAATACTGATGACCAGCGCGCACGGACAGCTTATTACGAGGAATGTAAGTGCCCTGTATATCCATATGCCCCACTGTGGTGCGGCTGACATGAAAAGTATTCTGACAATCGGCGGCAGCATCGCAAGTGCAAGTGCACTGTAGCAGACTGCCGGAGTATAATATTTGGCAAATTTTGATATGAAGTTTTCTGATTTTGATTTCTTTGAGCTTGAATTTTCAACGAGGTCAAGTATCTTTGAAACCGTTGATTCACCAAACTCTTTGGTCGTTTTAATCTTTAAAACACCGGACATATTGATGCATCCGCTGATTATCTCATCACCGCATTTTGCATCCCTCGGCACGCTCTCACCTGTAAGCGCGCTGGTGTTTAATGTAGATGAACCCTCAACTATCACACCGTCGATAGGAACCTTTTCTCCGGGCTGTACCACGATTACTGAGCCGATAGCGACCTCATCAGGATCAACCTGGGTGAGCTTTCCGTCCACCTCAATATTGGCATAGTCGGGTCTGATGTCCATGAGCTCACTGATATTCTTACGGCTCTTTCCGACTGCATAGCTCTGAAACAGCTCTCCTATCTGGTAGAAAAGCATAACGGCTATAGCCTCTGTATAGTCACCATTCTCATAGAGCGCAACCGCTATCGCACCCACAGTGGCAACCGCCATCAGGAAATTTTCATCAAATACCTGCTTGTTTTTGATTCCCTTAAATGCTTTTTTCAGGATATCGTATCCTATAACCAGATAAGGGACCATGTAAAGCAGGAACCTGATAATTCCCTTAACCGGTATGAAATGTAATATAATCATGAGTACCGCTGCGATTATGATACGCGCAAGTACTTTTTTCTGCTTTTTATTCATACGCCATAGCTCCATTCATTATAATCTCTTGATAATCGCCCTTACTATAGCGCAGGCATTGAAATAATAACATTTGTCATTCCTGCGCCCGGCAATTTATAAGAAAATCTCGCAGTCGTCCTCTACCTTTTTACAGTTCTTAAGAACCTCCTGCATAACCGCCTTTGCATCCTGTCCCTCTTCAAACTCAACGCTCATCTTGAGTGTCATGAAATTGACTGTAGCATCCTTTACACCTGCTGTATTCTTTGCGGCATCCTCCATCTTGTTGGCGCAGTTAGCGCAGTCTACATCGATTTTGTAAGTCTTCTTCATAGTGGTGTTCTCCTTATTTTCATGAATTATTTGTTTTACTGTACGTTTTTATTGAACATATGAATGATTGTTCATATGTTAATTTTATTATAGCACCTTTTGCACTGTTGTCAATACACAATGTGCATCTACACAAAATTTATTCACATACCCTAATCACATAATTAATCTCATAGTTTATGATTCAGGCTTCATCTGTGATATTTTCTTTCCAGCTGCTTCCCTCTTCTATCCCATTTGCCGTAAGCCATTCATCCTCAACCTCTACATGACGCTGTCTGCCGTTTTCGTCCTCGAGATAAACCACGCATTTTGCTTTTGCGCCATCCGCTCTTTCCTCACAGCCAAAATCAGCCTCATATATGTGTGTTACCGTATACATCTTCACTCTACCTTCTTTCATATGATTTTGCATGACATAAATATATAGAAACTTCCCACATGTACAGGTGGATGTGTCCACTCTAAATATCATGTGGGAAGTTGTTTATCGACTATATTTATGATTAGAGGGGCAAAACACCTTTTGACCCTTTAATCATAATGCTGCTTTAATCGCCGCAAGCAGCTCATCATATGTCTCATATGCAGGAAGCTCAGGGTAGTCCTTCTTGATGGCATCTGTGCTTCTGAAAAGGAAACCTGCCTTGCTGGCCTGTATCATGCCTAAATCGTTATGGCTGTCACCGCTTGCGATGGTATCGTATCCGATAGACTGCAGTGCCTTTACAGTTGTAAGCTTTGACTGCTCACATCTCATTCTAAAGCCTGTAATCTCGCCATCTTCAGCAACCTCAAGCTCGTTACAAAAGATTGTCGGCCAGCCGAGCTTCTTCATGAGAGGGCCTGCAAACTGTGAAAATGTATCACTGATGATGATTACCTGTGTGATTGAACGAAGCTCATCCAAAAACTCCTTTGCGCCAGGCATTGGATCTATCTTTGCGATTGTCTCCTGTATTTCTTTTAATCCGAGTCCGTGCTCCTTTAAAATATTTATTCTATAGTTCATGAGCTTATCATAATCAGGCTCATCTCTTGTTGTCTTCTCAAGCTCAGGAATGCCTGTCTCCTTTGCAAATGCAATCCAGATTTCAGGTACCAATACTCCCTCAAGGTCTAAGCATACAATATTCATTTTGATTCCTCCGTGTGTTTTATTCTGTGGATTTCGATGAAGCTCAATATACTTGTCATGTAACAATTCGAGCCACCTTGAATAATTACATTTAATTTATAGTTCACCGATTTAATCCAGTAAAGTATATCATACAAGACGACGGTCTACAATAGAATTATACGTGATTTTCAAAGGATTTTTCAGTAAATCATTATTACCGTCCATTACTCTCGTTGGCTTTTGCACACGCACCGGCTTCCGCAGAGAAGACGCCCTCATCATCTATGATATTTCCGCTCTCAACATGCTTTTTCAGTATATTGTTAAACGCATAATCCCAGATTTTCTCTGAGCCAAGTGCTGTGCGCTTATTTCTGCCGAGTATCTGCGACAGCTTTACACTGTGCTCACGCCATGAAAGCCCGTCCGATGCATCGTTTAGGAGCATTGGCTGGATATTGTCCATGGTGCGGGCAAATCTGGCTTCCGGTGTCTGCTGCGCCTCAAATTCCTCCCACAGCTCTAAAAGCGGCTCGCCCTGTTCCTTTGGCAAGAGTCCGTATATACGCTCCGCCGCCTTCTGCTCACGCTCATGCTGTGTGGCCTTGCCTGCCTCATCATAGGCATATGTGTCTCCTGCGTCAATCTCTACTATGTCGTGTATCAAAAGCATTCCTACTGTCTTTAGCACGTCTATCTTCTCATTGGCATACTCGCTCAAGAGCATGGTCATGATAGCCATATGCCAGGCATGCTCCGCATCATTTTCCTTGCGGCTTGCATCAGCTAAATAAGTCTGGCGGAATATCTCCTTTTCCTTGTCGATTTCTCTGATGAAATCAAGCTGTTTTTCTAATCTTTCTTTTTGCTGCATCATTTTACTTGTTCCTTCTTCCTATCCTATCCGATTTTTAAATATGGTCTCAAGTGTTTAATCAATTCATGTACTTTTGTGCCTGGAGCTGAACTTGCAGGAGTTTTTCCTTCATTCATTGCATCCAAGCGTTCAGCATTTGTTATTGCAAAATCCATGAAAGGTCTCAGAATTTGGAACATATCTGCCCTTCCCTTTGAATATTCTCCCTGTCCAATATTCTTTAACCATTCAGATAGTTTTGGCCAGTAATCACTTCTATGAATATCTGACTGAACAAAACTGAAATGAAGCAAAAACCAAAGTTCAATACACTGATTTGACCAGATAGCATGATATTGTGTTTCCTCTGTAGACATATTAATGCATAATTCATTTGTTTTATTGATGCGTTTTGCCGGAAAATCATCAGTATCATAGACTATCCAGACATGCTTATATCCATTCGGATTGTTCATGACCAGATTCATTGCCTTATCCAAAAGACTAAGCGTATTGTCTCCTGCACCATGAATGTCAAGCTGAATTTTATCTCGATACTGACTGTTTATGATTGTCCTGATTGCTTCGAAATACTGTGGTTCTGTTTCAGTTCCTTCTTTTACTATCAAATGGTACTCTGGACATATCAATATATTCTTATCTCGTCGCGGTTTCATCCAACTCTTTCCTAAATCACTTTTCTTCGGAGGTTTTAAACTCATTGCCAATCTCCTCCTGCCAGCATATTTGTAAGATATGGATCTGCACCATAACGCCCTTCCAGATATTGTTTATCATAGGCTGCAGTACTATTTACTCGTTCATTGTTTTCTCTTCTGATTTCATATAGGGAATATATTTCACTTTCGTGCCTTTCATTTTCTGCCGCAAACCAAATTTCATCCCGTCTGAAAACTGTATTTTTCATTGTTGTCATATCATGGGAAGTAAAAAGTAACTGCGCTCCCTTTTTGTTTACATTCTTATTCTTAAACAATGAAATTACATAACGAAGCAGCTTAGGATGCAATTTTGCATCCAATTCATCAATAATCACCAGCCGACCTTCTTGCAGTGCTAACAAAATCACAGGTAATGCCGCAATCATTTTCTTTGTTCCATCTGACTCATCATTAAAACTTAATTCATAAATCTTTCCCTCTATCATACGCTGTGTATACAGTTCATGATTTTCTTCATCATACCGATAACCTGATACATCAATATCAACATCATTTAGTGCACGAACAATTTTCTTTCGATATGATTCATCATCAGAAAACATTATTTGTCTGTCTGCAATCGGATTTGCATAGTTTTTGACAATGCATGATTCAAACCACTTCTGAACTTCCACAATTACTGGTATATCATAGTTGATTGCCAAAAAAGATAAATATGGCATCTTGGGGTTTACCGAGCGGTTAATACTCGCTTTATTGATGCTTGCACCCAATGTAATTTCAGCACCTTCCCTATCAAAAACCATACCCGTTCTCTTTCCACCAATGGATTTCCAATACAGAGATTCTTCAACAATGTCATCCCCACATATTGATAAGTTGTACCTGTATTCATTTTTTTCCTGTCGGAAATACACTTCAAATTCTGTCGGCATTTCCCTAGATATTTCATTAAAATAGAATGGTGCCGCACTTATCTTCTGCTGAATAATAATCTTTTCTCTTGCCTTCTCCAATTCATATATTGGCTTAACCACTGTAGAAATCAAACATGAAAGAGCTAGTAACAGATTGGTTTTCCCGCCACCATTCGGACCATATATAACCCCTACGGGAAGAAGTGCATCTGCTTTCTCGCTTTTTAACAACGATTCTGAAAACTCCGGAATAGATGTTGCCTGAAAATCGAATGTTGTTGTTTCTTTATATGATTTAAAGTTTTTAAAAGAAAATTGACACAGCATCCTGATATTCCTCCCTCTGAACTGTCTTATTTGCACTTATTAGCTTTGCACTTATTATATAATTAATATATTCGTTTTTCAAGTTTTATACCCATATTTCATAAATTTTATTTTTGAAATATGGGTATAAAAGTCATTTTTCTGATTTTATAATATTATTTTAAGTTTCCTTAGAAAATCTCCTTTACATACATAAAAATACAATGCCTCTACAGCGCATCCTTCATTGCTTTAACATACTCACCGACATACTTTGGTGAAGCCTCACCATACTCATCGATTATCTTTATGATGGCAGAGCCCACAATGGCACCATCCGAGATATCTGCCATCTTCTTTGCCTGCTTGGGTGTTGAAATGCCAAAACCGATAGCACATGGCACATCTGTATTTTCTCTGATTACCTTGACTATTGAAGCCAGATCTGTCTTAATCTCGCTTCTTGTACCGGTGACTCCGAGGCTTGAAATCACATAGATGAAGCCGGTTGCCTCCTTTGCTATCATCGCAATACGATCCTTTGATGTAGGTGCGATAAATGAAATAAGGTCCACATCATATTTCTCGCAGAGTGGTAAAAACTCTTCCTTTTCCTCATATGGGATATCCGGCAGAATGAGTCCGTCAATGCCTATTACCTTACATGTACTGATAAACTTTTCTGCGCCGTAAGAGTAAACCACGTTTGCATATGTCATGAAAACCATAGGAATTGTGACATCTTTTCTCAGATCTCTCACAAGGTCAAAAACCTTGTCTGTTGTAACTCCGGCTGCAAGTGCCTTTATGTTGGCGCCCTGGATTACAGGTCCCTCTGCTGTAGGATCAGAGAATGGAATACCAAGCTCTATAAGGTCTGCTCCGTTTGCAACTGCTTCTCTTACGATTTTTGCGGTTGTCTCTAAATTTGGATCACCGCAGGTGATAAATGGTATAAACGCCTTGCCATTTTCAAACGCACTTCTTATCTTACTCATAAATATTCTCCCCTCTGTATCTTGCTATTGCCGCGCAGTCCTTGTCGCCTCTGCCTGAAACAGTAACAACGATTATCTTGTCCTTGTCCATTGTAGGCGCCAGCTTCATGGCATATGCCACTGCATGTGAGGACTCGATTGCAGGGATGATTCCCTCTGTCTTTGCGAGGTATTCAAAAGCATTTACCGCTTCATCATCTGTTACAGGTACATACTGCGCTCTGCCGATATCGTGCAGATATGCGTGCTCCGGTCCGACTCCCGGATAGTCAAGTCCTGCAGAAATTGAATAAACCGGAGCGATCTGTCCGTATTTATCCTGACAGAAATATGACTTCATGCCGTGGAAAATACCAAGACGGCCTGTATTTACTGTAGCTGCAGTCTCAAAGGTATCTATTCCTCTTCCTGCTGCCTCGCAGCCGATGAGCTCTACACCCTCATCCTCTATGAAGTTGTAAAAGCTTCCGATGGCATTTGAGCCGCCGCCCACACATGCGATGACCGCATCAGGCAGTCTGTGCTCCTTTTCAAGCATCTGCTCCTTGATTTCCTTTGAGATGACCGCCTGGAAATCTCTTACGATGGTAGGGAACGGATGTGGTCCCATAACTGAGCCCAGGCAGTAATGTGTGTCCGAAATTCTCTTGGTCCACTCTCTCATTGCCTCCGATACGGCATCCTTTAATGTGGCTGTGCCTGATGTAACCGGGATAACCTCTGCTCCGAGCAGACGCATGCGGTATACATTGAGCGCCTGACGCTTTGTGTCCTCCTCGCCCATGAATACAACACATTCCATACCCATAAGGGCTGCGGCCGTTGCGGTTGCCACGCCGTGCTGACCGGCTCCGGTCTCAGCTATCAGGCGGGTTTTGCCCATTTTCTTTGCAAGAAGTGCCTGACCTAATACGTTGTTGATCTTGTGGGCTCCTGTATGGTTTAAATCCTCTCTCTTAAGGTATATTTTTGCTCCACCGAGATCCTTTGTCATCTTTTCTGCGTAGTACAGTCTCGATGGTCTTCCTGCATAATCGTTGAGAAGCTCTGTGAGCTCTCTGTTAAATTCAGGATCGTTTTTGTAATAATTGTATGCTTCTTCTAATTCTTTAACGGCATTCATGAGGGTTTCAGGAATGTACTGTCCTCCGTGAATACCAAATCTTCCGTTTGGATTTGTCATGATGTTTTCCCTTCTGATGTATATTTGTAAATATTTTGTTTTCTGTACTGAATAGTTACAGATATTCTTAAAACCATGAAGATACCTATATATCTCTATTAGCTTAATCGCAATTCATCAAGCTTAGCCTTTTTGTCGTCCGCTCTCATCAGCGTCTCTCCGATAAGCACTGCGTCAGCTCCGATTTCACGTATTGCCCTGATATCGTCTGTGCTCTTTACACCACTTTCCGATACAAATATGATGTCATCGGGAATCAGGTCGCGCAGCTTTCTGCTGTTAGCTGTATCAACTGTAAAATCCTTCAGATTGCGGTTGTTGACACCTATTATTCTGGCACCGGCTCTTACCGCCATCCCTGCCTCTTTTTCATTGTGTATCTCCACAAGGGCGCTTATGCCAAGGCTGTCACAGATTTTTACGTATTCACCAAGCTGCACCTCTGACAGTATGGAGCAGATTAAAAGCACCGCAGCGGCACCGAATGTTTTTGCCTGATATATCTGATATTTATCAACCGTAAAATCCTTTCGGATGCACGGAATCGAAACCGTTTTCGCAATCTCCTTAAGATACTCATCCGAGCCTAAAAACCACTTCGGCTCTGTCAGTACCGAGATGCAATCCGCACCTGCCGCCTCGTATTCCCTTGCAATTTTAAGATATCTGAAATCCGGCTCTATAAGCCCCTTTGACGGCGAAGCCTTCTTGCACTCACATATGAAGCTCAAGTCATCCTTTTTGAGTGCTTTTTCAAATGCAAAATCACAAAGCTTTTCGTTTTTCGTCTGAATCGCGATATTTTTCATTTCCTCAAGGCTTATTTTTTTCTTGTCCTCTGCCACGCGAAGCCTTGAATATTCTGCAAGCTGGTCTAAAATATTCATCGCTTTTCCTTTCCTGTTTGTGTGCCTAGCTGTTGCTTACCTTGATGAGCTTATCGAGTGTTTCAAGTGCTTTTCCTGAATCAATGATTTCTGCTGCTAGCTCGATACCCTCTTTCATGCTGTCGGCCTTTCCTCCTATATAAAGTGATGCGCCTGCGTTCATGAGTACTGCATTTCTCTTATGGCCCTTCTGTCCGCCTAAGATATCACGTACAATTTTCGCATTTTCCTCAGGTGTACCGCCTTTTAAATCCTCCTTTGTACAGCGCTCAAAGCCGAAATCCTCCGGTGAGATTACTGTGGTTCTGAACCATCCGTCCTTTATCTCGCATATCTTGGTCGGTGCGCTCATGGAAATCTCATCAAGCTTATCCATGCCATATACTACCATTCCACGCTTTACTCCGAGGCTTACAAGCACCTGTGCAAGCGGCTCTACAAGATACTCATCATACACTCCTAAAAGCTGCATGGCCGGTGAACCCGGATTTGTGAGCGGTCCTAAAATATTGAATACGGTTCTAAAACCAAGCTCTTTTCTGATAGGTCCGACATATTTCATTGACGTGTGATATTTCTGTGCAAAGAAGAAGCACATGCCGACTTTATTTAAAAGCTCTACACATTTCTCAGGGCTCTGGTCTATGTTGACGCCGAGCGCCTCAAGGCAGTCTGCTGTGCCGCATAATGAAGAGGCTGCCCTGTTTCCGTGCTTTGCCACCTTCATGCCACCTGCTGCCGCAACAAGTGCAGAGGTTGTTGAAATGTTGAAGCTCTGTGCATTGTCTCCACCTGTTCCTACGATTTCAAACACATCCATACCTGTTTTCACCTGTACCGCATGCTCTCTCATGGCTGCTGCACAGCCTGCGATTTCGTCTGTTGTCTCAGCCTTTGCGCTCTTTGTTGAAAGAGCTGCAAGAAAAGCTGCATTCTGGGTTTGTGTTGTCTCACCGCCCATGATCTCATTCATCACTGCATATGCCTCATCATATGTGAGGTCTTCTTTGTTTACGATTTTTACTATGGCTTCTTTTATCATGATTATGTCCTCCTGTATTCCGATGATATTTCGTTTATAATTTTGTTTATGATTTTGTTCTGCTATTTGTTTTCAATTCAACAACTAATATATAAATTCATTAAACGCTGCAATTTTCAATTAAGCTTTGATAAAATTACTAAGCATCTGCTTTCCGTCCGGTGTCATGATTGACTCCGGGTGAAACTGCACTCCGTATATCGGGTATTCCTTGTGCTCAACAGCCATGATCTCACCATCATCTGTAGTGGCTGTAATCTTTAGGCAATCAGGCATCGTGTCCGCATCTGCAGCAAGTGAATGGTAACGTGCTACCTTTGCTTTTTTCGGGCAACCCTTGAATAAAAGGCTTTCTATGTCAAACGATGCATCCGATTGCTTTCCGTGCATGAGCTCCTTTGCATATGTGACTGTCGCACCGTATGCTGCGCATATCGCCTGATGGCCGAGGCACACGCCAAGGATTGGGATTTCCTTTCCAAGCTCCTTTGCCACAGCTATTATCACGCCCGCATCCTCAGGCCTTCCCGGTCCCGGTGATAATATGATGCGGTCAGGCTTTAAAGCCCTAATCTCTTCAACTGTCATCTCATCATTTCTGATTACTCTGATATCAGGCTCTATCTCGCCGATTAGCTGATACAGATTGTAAGAAAAGCTGTCGTAGTTATCAATCAGTAAAATCATTCTTCCACCTCCTGTGAGACTTCCAGTGCCTTAAGAGAAGCCTTTGCCTTGTTTATGCACTCCTGAAATTCCTTCTCAGGATCTGAATCCGCAACGATTCCCGCTCCGCTTCTCACGAAAACCTTGCCGTTTTTCTTGTAGGCAATACGGATTGCAATACATGTGTCCATATTTCCTGTAAAATCTATATATCCAATCGCGCCACCGTAAATGCCTCGCTTGTTGTCCTCAAGCTCTCCGATAAGCTGGCACGCTCTGATTTTTGGCGCTCCTGAAAGTGTTCCTGCCGGAAGCACGGCCTCTATTGCATCGAGTGCGTCGTACTCTTCTCTTATCTCTCCACGCACTGTCGAGCCTATATGCATCACATGTGAATATCTCTCTATGGAATGAAGCTTTTCTACCTGTACACTTCCGAATTTGCTCACCTTTCCCAGGTCATTTCTTCCAAGGTCCACGAGCATATTGTGCTCTGCGAGCTCTTTTTCATCCTTAAGCAGCCCTTCCTCAAGCTTTTTGTCCTCCTCTGCTGTGGCACCTCTCGGCCTCGTGCCTGCCAGCGGGAATGTGTGAAGCACTCCATTTTCAAGCTTCACAAGTGTCTCCGGAGATGCTCCAGCAACCTCCACATCGGTTCCCGAAAAATAAAACATGTACGGTGAAGGATTTATCGTTCGAAGCACGCGGTAGGTATCAAAAAGGCTTCCCTCAAACGGTGCGCTCAATCTGTTTGATAAAACTATCTGGAAAATATCCCCCTCTTTGATATGGTGCTTTGCCTTCTCGACCATCTCACAATACTGCTCCTTTTCAAAAAGCGGTGTGACATCGCCCAGCAGCTTACCACCCATATTCTGTTTTTTCTCTCCGTGCATCAGAAGCTCCCTAAGCTGCTTTAGCTCAACAATCGCTTTGTTGTAGCCTGTTTCCGGAGCATCAAGTGACATATTTGCGATTAGTATTATCTTCTGGCACAGATTGTCAAATGCTATTACCTTATCAAAAAGCATCAGATCAACATCCTTGAAATCCTCTGTGTCCCTTGCTTTTCCTCTGATGCTTTTCTCCTTGTAGCCCAGATAATCATACGAAAAATAACCTACAAGGCCACCTGTAAACGAAGGCAGATAATCAAATTTCGGACTCTTGTACTCTGAAAGAATCTGTCTGATGTACTCTGAAGGATTTTCCGTCTCCACCGAAAGCTTTCCAAGCTTCATGTGACCATCTATGCAGTTAATCTCAAGCTTTGGATCATATCCCAAAAATGTATATCTTCCCCAGGCTTCATTGGCCTGTGCTGATTCAAGCAGATAACAATGTGTTGAAACATTCTGCAGAATCCTCATAGCCTCTATAGGTGTGATAAAATCTGATAATATCTCACAGCTTACAGGGAGAATGTCATACTTCCCGGTTTTTGCTATTTCTTTAACTTCGGTCAGTGTAGGTGAAATTTTCATATGCTTGCCTCCAAATTTTGTGTGGTAGTGAATAAATGTCCAATGTTTAACCGTGAACAAAACGTCCAACATACAAGCTCGAATTCGCCTTTTCAAGGCTTCTCCGCAGCTTGCGCTGCTACAATTCTCGCTTTATGTTGTACAACCCAATGTTCACTTGAAATCTCGCATGCAAGCATGCAGATTTGCAAGTTTCATTGTGTTCTTTTGTTCACTAAAAAAACGCCCTTGACAGAATTTTAGTTCTGTCAAGGACGAATAATCTTAACTATCCGCGGTGCCACCTTGAATTCACGATAAAGCTCGTGCGCTTGGCAGGATACCAACATATCCCGGGCAAATGACGTATGCCCACACGTCGCAGAATACTCTGGATGAATGATGAATCCATTTGACTGCGCCCTCAGCGGTCCATTTGACAACTTGTTTCACACCTGATTCTCAGCACCACAGGCTCTCTGTAAGGGCATCATTGCCGTTATCTCCGCTTCAACGGTTTACAACTTATTAAATTGTCGAAACAGTTTAAACTGTTTTCACTTCTTTAACGATTTAATACTTTATCTTGCTAAATTTATTTAGAGTTTATCACTCCTTTTTGTGTTTGTCAACATATTTTCGCCCCGTTTTTTCAATTTATATCTTAATATTTTGCCCCGTTTTTAATTAATATTATGCATTAAAATTACAATACATAGCATTATGTTATTTTATTCTGGCTCACTCAGATCCAGCCCCACCACATTTCGGTCACAGACAAGATCTCCATCTGCATATTTAATGCGTCCTATATTGTTATTGACAATTTCATATAATGTAAGTACAATTTAGGAAAACGTTTACTTAAAGGATGGTGTAATTATTCAACATAATAATAACCGTGTAACCATAAAGGATGTAGCTAATTACTCAAATGTATCTATCGCTACCGTCTCTAAGGTCATAAATGGAAAAGACCAGCATATTTCAAAACCAACACGCCGGAACATATTAGACGCAGTAGAACATCTCGGATATGTTCCAAACAGTATGGCAAAAAGTCTTAAGGTGTCCAGCACAAAAACTATCGGTCTTATCATACCCGATATAAGCAATGCCTTTCCCGAAATGGCAAAGGGTGCGCAGGATGAGGCTTTTTCACATGGCTATACCATGCTCTACGGCAGTACAGACAATAATTATATACAGGAAAAGAAATTTTTGGATGCTCTCAAGTCCAAAATGGTGGATGGCATCATATATGTCAGTTCCAACGCACAGAACAGCCAAAAGCTGCTAGACGGAATTAACACTCCTATCGTATTTATGGATCGCAGGATTGACAAAACCGGCAATATGGGGAGTGTACAGATTGACAATTATTCCGCCATGAAGGATGTGGCTCATTATATCAGTAGCAAGGGTTGTAAAAAAATCGCCTACATTTCTGCCGATATCTCACAATCTCCAAGCCATGAGCGTTATGACGGATTCATAGATGGTTTACATGAATGTGGCATTTCTTTTGATAAAAGGCTGCATTATGCAGGTACATTCTCAGTTGAAACCGGACAGCTAGGCGCAATGACTCTATTACAGACTTCTCCCGATATCGACTGTATTGTCTGTGGAAATGATCTGATGGCTATCGGTGCTATCAACATCTGTCAGAAGCTTGGACGAAATATCCCCGATGATATAAGCATCATGGGATTTGATGATATATACATCTCAAAATATCTAAATCCCGGGCTTACAACCGTGCGGCAGGATGCATATGAGATGGGCAGGCAGGCTGCTTCCATGCTCATTGAGTATCTGGACGAGCATACTCCATTATCCGATGTTGTATTACCATATCAGATTATAGAACGAAATACGGTGTGACCGGTAAATGCGTGCAAAAGGGCATTTTTCTCGCAATAGATAAACGTTTACTTTTTTACTTAAGGAGGGTATAAAATGAAATATCGTAATGTAGGAAAAGCAGGTATCAAGGTAAGTGAAATAGCTCTCGGAAGCTGGATGACAGATCTTAGGGGGACTGCACAGGAGGACACTGCAAAAGAAATCATAAGACTGGCATATGAAAATGGAATAAACTTTTTTGACTGCGCAGATGCATATTCCAATGGAGCTGCTGAAGTATTCCTTGGAAATGTACTTAATGAATATCCAAGAAAAGATCTCGTAATCTCAAGTAAAGTATATTTTCCAACCGGAAAAGGAATCAATGATAGAGGACTTTCAAGAAAACACATAATGGAAAACTGCGAGCAGTCTCTAAAAAATATGAAACTTGACTATATTGATCTCTACTATTGCCACCGCTATGATGAAAATACGGATCTGGAGGAAACACTTCGCGCTATGAGTGACCTCGTAGCCCAAGGGAAAATTCTCTATTACGGTGTCAGTGAAGAATGGGGAAGTGCAAGAATTGAGGAAGCCCAAAGAATAATTGATAAGCTAGGACTTTATCCTCTGACCGTAATACAGCCACAGTATAATATGATGGACAGATACATAGAGCATGAGCTTATGGACACATGTAAAAAATACGGAATCGGCATAACCTCATTTTCTCCGCTGTCACAAGGACTTCTTACAGGCAAATATAAAAAAGGACAGCCTTATCCGGAAGGCTCCCGCGCTACACATCAGGCTGACAAGCAGATCAACAACATGCTTACTGATGAAAACCTGGCTATCGTGGATAAATTATCAAAGATTGCTGATGAACTTGGAACTAATCTTGCAATACTGGCAACCGCATGGATACTGCAGCATCCTGGAATAAGCTGTGTTAATGCAGGAGCCAGCAAGCCATCACAGCTTGAAAACAATATAAAAGCCTGCGAGCTTTCTATCCCTGACGATGCCATGAATGAAATAGAAAATATCCTCGGATTTAAGCGATTTGAGCGTCATGTAGGATAATCTATAGGAAAAGGGAATCACGTATAATACTCGCATTATATAAATTCGATTGATAACCATATTATAGTTATTATTAGATGTGTAATCAATCAAAAACACCGACTAATCTAAAGTCTGATTTTAGATTAGTCGGCATTCTGGTTTTCTATAAAATATACTCCATCTGGCGTTCCTTTGTCTTAAGCCCCATCTTCTCATAAAATTTCTCAGCAGATGTGTTTCCACTCCATACATTGAGGGTGACCTCGTAGCAGCCGAGATGCTTTGCCTCATTCTTGACATATTCAAAAAGCTGCTCTCCGATATGCTGTCCTCTGGTCTTTGCATCTACACACAGATCATCTATGAAAAGTGATGTAAACGGCACCATATTGTTGGAAAACGGCTGCTGTCTTATCTGACAGAATGCATATCCCATGCATACATCGTCATCATCTGCCGCAACATATATCGGCTTTGTATCGTCCTTTATCATTTCTGCAAGCTCTTCATTTGTATATTTTGTCGTTCCCGGAATAAAAATATCCGGTCTGATATCGGCATGGATCTGAAGCACCTGCTCTAATAATTCAATAAGTCTTGGTATGTCTTTTTCCTGTGCTCTTCTAATATTCATTTTTGAGAATCATCCTTCCTGTTGTCGTTAATGTATAGTTTTTATATTTCAAAATAAATCCAGCATATTATCGAGATAAATGTGCTCTCTGACATGTATCTGATACTGTGGCTTCGTCATATAGTAGAGCAGAAATTCAAGTATCATGGCACTTCCAAGCCCTCTGCCCTCTATTTTAAAATTGCTAAAGCCCATCGGCAGATAAGTGTTCTTTATATCGTCTACTCCTATAAATCCCGGATTTTCCATCGCCTTCGAAAAGAGATATCCCTGCCCCGCATCAGGCGCAGTGCAATAGTGCTCCGGGCAATCCTCGCCCATATTTTTGCGGCTAACCGTCTCGTAGCATTTCTTCCTGTCCGTGCAGCCAAACCAGCAGCACTCATTGCACAAAAATTCTACTTTTTCCTTTTGATGCTGTGATAATGCTTTCAGTTTATCAAATGATTTGTTCAACCTGAAATCCGGTACCACATAGCGAAATTCCTCTCTGTTTAGCTCATTTTCAAATTCACTGAAATCCGTCAGAACCTTTGTGGTTGAAGACACAAAATAAAAGTCAGGGTAATTTTCTTTTATGTAATCAAGCAGAATATCTGAGTAGATGATTATGCCGTTTCCAAAACCCCTGCTTCGCTCATTATCTCTGCCTATATCAAATATCCTGCACAGTTCGTTACATTTTTTGTCAGGAAGATGCTCCTTAGTAAGCAATGAATTACTAAAGGTAAGTCTCGCAGATATCCCATATTCCTGCATCAGCTTAAGCACTTCCTTCGGATCGTGCTCACCAAAACCGACGCGGCCTCCGCCCCATATGCAGTCTGCCGGTGCACCGTATATTGAGCCTATGTCGCACCAGTCATAGAAATATTCCCGGTGCTTGCGGTACAGTGGGAGAAATTCTTTGTATAATTCATAAAATTCAAACAATCCCGGTAGATGATAATACGCTTTCATTTTGACTCCTTATTATAATCTGCTGAACCTGTGCTCATTTTAATAATTTTCAATCACATATTCCTCAAAAAGCGGTAGCGTAAAATACACATATCCCCGTTTCTCTCCCGATACAATTCCCTTTCTTATAAGGCGCTTACGGTACGGATTGAATTCGTTTGTCTCCATCCCAATTGCATCCCTGATTTCTTTTATTTTTCCGCTTTGTACATCTGCAATCCCCTTTGCAACCATGCGATCCTTCTGAGAAAGCTCCGACCAGATTTTGTCATATACAAATTCGCTCAGATACTGTTCATACTCGCCCAAAATGCCATTGTAGTCGCCACCATTGTTCCACGTCAGATATCCTAAAACCTGAAATGCAAAAGGATATCCTTTGGTCAGCCCCGCCAGCTTAATTGTAATCCAAGATTCCATACCAGCTATCTTGGATAAGTGTAAAAGTTAATAGTTATCAGTGTAAAAGAAAGGTATGG